>Ga0129314_1000736_pt1 | contig 30088 bp, 16 predicted proteins | sample O1111metagenome_FD_94431 | JGI IMG/M metagenome (GOLD analysis project Ga0129314, IMG submission 94431) | Orangutan individual fecal microbial communities from fecal samples from Wisconsin, USA - O1111 metagenome | ecosystem: Host-associated > Mammals > Digestive system > Large intestine > Fecal... | reverse complement strand
CGCCCCAGGCAAAACGACCGCGGTCGCGCCCCTGTCGCGGCGGCGCAGCAAGACGGCCGGCACCATCGCAAGTAGATATATACATACAAGGATGAGGATGGTGGCATACGAGGCCGCGGCACGCGCCTCGAGTCCGTTGAGCGCCATGCCTAGCGCAAGTCCCACCACAAGCGACAGCTGCGTGCCCACCTGGTACACACCCATGAGCGCCACGGACGGCACCGGCACGCGGCGGGCCGTCTCAACAAGGAACAGCACGAACGCCATGCCTACCAGGTCATAGCACACCACCATGACCATGCCGGCATAGTGGCCGAACGCCCCCGGGATAAACGGCAGGGCGGACAGTGCCACGAGCATGAAGGGGAACAGCACCCGGTACACGGTGGACGTCTCGGGCACACGGCGCGAGAGCAGGACCACTGCAGCAAGCAGCACAGCGGCCAAAACGAGCGCCTCGGCCATGGGGACGGCCCCCACCACGGGCTCGAACGTGCTGCCGATAACCGAGGTGTGCAACAGGCCCACCACGGCCGTCAGCACAAATATGCAGAGAAACGAGCTGAAATAGCCATGCAGCGTCTTCTTTAGCAGGGAAAGCACCTCGCGCATCCCGCTGGGGGCAGCGCCCTGCACACCCGCAGCAGGGGCATCGCCGCCAGCCGCAACGGCAGCTCCCCCCTCCTCGCGGCCTGCGTCCGCCTCCGCGTTTATCTCACGCACCAAACTCCAGTGCACGGCCCCCGACAGCGCCAGGATGACAAACGCCGCGGCGAACAGCGCCCATCCGCCTACATATGAGAGCGCGAAATACCCCGCCGCCTGCACGAGAAAGCCGCAGACAAGGCCGCGCACGGCAACGCGCACGTCGGGCTCGAACACGAACGGCTCGAACCAAGCAAGCGTCATGACTGCCGAGCCCACCGCATATATCAGCCCACACACCAGCGAGCCCACGCCAGGGTCAAGCGAAGCAAGCAGGCCCGACGCGCCGGCAATATACCCCGCGAGCATGACGACTGCCGAGCACACAAACGAGGCGGGCGGGACGTACCCACCCACAAACGAAAACGGCCGGCGCACGTCACGGGAACCCCCACGCGCAAACCCGGCCAGCACGAAGGCGACGAGCACCAGCGTGGCGAAGGCACCGACAATATTGGTAATAAGCGAGAAGGATGTCTGTGCCACAAAACCGTGGCTTGTACCCGCCTCGGCTCCAAACGCCGTGATGTAGGCGTTGGACGTCACTGCGCGTGCAAGGCCGTAGCCCGCTGCAAGCAGCACCGTTGTGCGCACGCTTTTCGACACCCGCGCCCCCTTCGCCCGTCATTCAGTGGTATGCCCATGTTACCTGATTCCCGATGGCACATGCCCCGACGTATTTTGAAGCGGGCCACATAGGCCGCCGACGGCGACCTCGTCGGCGCGCAGGTCAGGCGCAGGCGCGCCCACACTGCCTGGCCCTAGTCTCGGAAAGTCTCGAGCCGAGCACCCCGAAAAAATTTTACCGCACCCTACCATAGCATCTACCAGGCAAAATACAACCCTAACCGATTATCGGTGATGCATCTGGAGCCGCTGGGTGCCATACCTTGAGATGCAACAGCGCACCACAGGGTCGCTGAAAAACAAGGAGGAGCACCATGGAAATGAACCGCCGCAACTTCGTGAAGACCACCGCCGGCGTCGCCGCCGCCAGCATGCTTGCCGCCGTGCCGGCATTCGCTGAGGAGGCCAAGCCCGCCGAGGGCGAGGCCGCTGCCGATCAGACCGCCACCCCCGCCGCTGGCGTGCAGGACGGCAAGTACGTCACCTCTTGGCTGGGCCACGAGAACTATATCTATGTTGAGACCACCTTCGCCGGCGGCGCCATCGCCAACTGCCGCGTGCTGCGCAACGACGAGACCACCGGTGTGGGCACCTATCCCTGCGAGGTCCTGCCCGGCCGCATCGTTGCCGCCCAGAGCGTCGAGGTTGACGCCATGAGCGGTGCAACCCTCACCTCCATGGCCATCAAGAGCGCCGTGCGCCAGGCCATCTCCGACGCCGGCGGCGACCCCAAGGTCGACTTCTGCGCTCCCGCCCCCTCCTCGTTCGTCGCCCCCGAGTTCCCCGAGTCCCAGGACGTCGTCATCGTCGGCGCCGGCACCTCGGGCCTCATCTGCGCCACGCGCCTGCTCGAGATGGGCTACACCGTGACCCTGCTCGAGAAGCAGGACATCCCCGGCGGCTCCATGGGCATGACCTACGGCGGCGTTGCCGCTGCCGGCTCGCAGCTCCAGGCCAACTACGCCTGCGGCCGCTTCGAGGACAGCCCCCTGTACAACGTCGACGCCATGCTCGGCCTGCTTGCCAACTACATCAACCCCGACCATGACACGCATGACGGCGCCATGCCCTTCCAGACCACCATGTACCACACCTCTGGCCAGCTCGTTGACTGGCTGCACTCCATCGGCGTGGGCTTCTACACCATGGGCGTGAACAAGGCCTACGGCATCACCCCCTACCTGGCCCCCGGCTGCTACGAGGGCGGCTGCGGCTTCGCCATGGAGTTCCTCGTTGACCGCGTGGGCGCTCTGGGCGGCCAGATCTTCTACGGCGTCAAGGCCACTTCGCTTGTCCAGGACGAGTCCGGCGCGGTGACGGGCGTCAACGCCGAGGGCGAGGACGGCAGCACTTACACCGTGAGCGGCCGCGCCGTCGTGCTCGCCACGGGCGGCTACGGTGCCAACCAGGACATGATTGCCCAGTACAGCCCCAAGTACGCCGGCCACGTGTTCAACTGCTCGCCCTGCTCCACGGGTGAGGGTATCGAGATGGGCGTGGCTGCCGGCGGCTACGTCGAGTGCATGGACCGCGACCTGGGCGCTTACCTGTCCACCGACGGCTCTGACGGCTCCTTCTTCGAGCTCGCGTTCCTCTATCAGACCACGCCCGGCATCATGGTCAACGCCAATGGCGACCAGTTCGGCAACATCACCTCGAACAACCACGGCATGCAGGCCGCTGCCCTGCTCGACGAGTCCAACGGCGGCAAGTTCTACCACATCTTCGACGAGTCTGCTGCCGTCACCACCAAGAAGAACGACACGTGGGCATTTGACACCTACGAGGCCGTCTTTGACCGTGGCCTCGTCCAGCACTTCGACACCGTCGAGGAGGCCGCCGAGGCTCTGAACCTCCCCAACCTGGCCGCCACGATTGAGAAGAACAACGAGGTCTCCCTCACCGGCGAGCCCGACGAGTGGGGCCGCAAGGTCGTCCCCTTCATCGACACCCGCACGGGCGTCTACGCCATCTCCGTCATGCCCACCTTCTACCTCACCACGGGCGGCCTTGCCATCGACACGGCCGATCACGTGCTGCGCGAGGACGGCAGCGCCATCCCCAACCTCTACGCTGCCGGCGACGTCTGCGGCTCCATCGAGGAGAAGGACGGCTGCAACTACAAGATGGGCTTCGACGCCGCAATGACCTTCGGCTACATCATGGCCGACTCCATCAACACCGACCTGAGCGCCTAATCTCGCAGCTTAAGGCAGGTATGTAAGAAGGGGGCGCCGCGCACTCGCGCGGAGCCCCCTTTTCATTTCTCCAGGTCTCTTCTGGTCTTTCCTGGTTCCTGCAGGCTGCCTCGGGCTCCTCCGCGCGGGCTGGCGCTTCCCATCGAGCACCCGTCTTGCTACCGAGCGGCTCCCATGTGCTCGACGGCCCTGTTGAGCAGACCGCCAGGGGCACTGCGGGGTTTGCCGTATCCTCACGATAGTGGGCGTAGAGCGCGTACTTCCGGGCATCGTCGTTGCAGAACTCCACGATGCGATAGTCGGAGAGCGAGAGCGGTGTGATACGACGCGCGATGCTTCGATACGTCACGTGCACGCCGCTCCTGAAGCGCATCAGGTTCGCGTGATGACCGTGCATGCCCGCCCACGGCATGAGCACGACCTCGGGGTCGCAGCCGTTCTTGCGCAGCACGCCCTCAAGCTCGCTTTTGTGCCCGCCGGTCAGGGACGGGTAATAGGACCAGACCGTGTCGCTTCCCATGTCGGACATCCAAACCTTGCGATGCTGGGCGAGCCGGTGCGTGTTGCGCACCACGGCCACCAGGGGATCGGTTACCAGACGCGCCGAGCGCACGCCCGCGACGTCGACGCGCGCCGCATCGCTTTGCGGGCACAGGCATAGGTCGGCGGTTCCCATCAAGGGGTGGCGCAGGCTGGCGTAAGGGAGAATATCTTGCACGTCGAGATCGAGGCTGTAGCCGCACTGCCCCAGCTCCATGTCGACCGAGGAGAGCAGATCGTCGCTTAAGGCGCAATCGGACAAGGCGTTCACGCGCAGGTGCAGCGGCTTGGAATCGCGCATCTTCCCCATGTAGTCCATCGCGCTGTCGTAGACGTGCAAGATATCGTACGCCCTCTCGAGAAACGCCCGGCCCAGCGGCGTGGGCGTGACCCCCGTGCTGCTGCGCTGCAGCAGCACGCCCCCCACGCATTTCTCCAAGGCCACCATGTGCTTGCTCAATCCAGGCTGAGAGATATTGAGCTGGGCGGCAGCTTTGGTCATGCTTCCCTCAGACGCAACCCGCACGTACTCGCGTATATATTCAGTGTCCATTGCCTTCGGCCCCCTTTAACCTGCCGCGACGCTCGCAATCGCATCGCGTGCCTTTGCCAAGCATCGGCAGAACTCATGATGGCAGAGAGGGTCTCGCGCGGATATCGACCATATTGGTGTTTTCGAATTAGGCTATCTAACTGCTATTTTGATACGCTTTGTCCAAAAATGAAGCACTGCGCCGCCAACAAAAAATGCGCGGGCGTAGCGCACATCACCCAATTTGGCGATGCCCAATTGGCCATTTTGAACGGCCGCACCCCCACTCTTGCACCGCGCCCCGCGCCAACAAACCGCTATGGCAGTCCAATCCAAACGCTGACACCGACCCTTCGGACAGGACGCGCCCAGCAAGGCAAGCGGGAACTTTTTGCAGAATGTTGTGACGCGAGCCGCCTCCGATGCGTCTTTAAGTATTGCAAGGCCTTAGATATGCCGTGTGTGTTCCTCATTTGCGACACATAGCGGCCTCTATACTGGGGCAGAAGGAAGCAAACGGACCGCGCCCCGTACGACACCTTGCGGGGCATGACAAGAAGGGGGTCCCGTGAACGCCTCTCAGACTACACGCCGGACGCTCGCATCCGCAGGAGCCGGCGCCATCATCGCGGCCGGCGCACTCGTGGCAGGCATCGCCGCGCAACCCTATCCCGTCCTCGCCGAGGATGCGACCTATGACACAGTCGCGAGCGACGTGTCGTACTCCGACGTCGCCCCAGGAGACGGCGACGCCGCGGCTGGTGACAGCGCGCCCACCGGCGACACCCAGCAGGACGGTCAGAACACCGCCGACGCGGGTACGCAGGGTGCCCCGACGTTCTCGGCAGTCGCCAGCGCTCCTGCGGCCACCGCAAGCAAGTCGTGCCTCGCACTGAGCGTGCCCGGCTCCTTTGACACTACGCAGGCCCAGGCGCTTCTTGCACGCATCAACGAGATTCGTGCCGAGGCCGCCGCGGAGGGCCTCGTGGACTACGAGAGCGGCGTCGCCGTAACGGGCGCGCCCCTCACCTGGAGCACCGGCCTTGAGCAGCTGGCACAGACCCGCGCGGTCGAGGCCTCGTACAGTTTCTCGCACACGCGCCCCGACGGAAGCGGCACCGTGCTGGACACCAACGGTCCCCTCGTTGCCGGCGCCAACCCCACCGTTCTGGCCGAGAATCTCGCCCAGGCATCCGACACCGCTTCGGCTCTCGAGCTCTGGTATGCCGAGAAGGACGCCTACGAGCGTTATCTGAACGGCAACACGAGCGTCTCGGAAGGCGACTTCGGCCACTATGCCGCACTTATCAGCGACGATTACACCTATGTCGGGCTCGGCTCGTTCATTGCCGCCGACGGGGGAACCTATCTGGCCGGCGAGTTCTCCAATGCCGCCAGCGACTCGACCGCCGTGCAGCCCGACGGCGAGTGCGTCGCCCAGATCAACGCCGAGACGGCTGGTCTTGCGGCAGGCATCGCCACGCCCCAGGATTGGGACGGCTCCCTCACAGCCGGACAGACGCTCCAGCTGGGCCTCAACCTCATGAGCACCCAGGGTGGCACTTACGCTGCGGCGGCGCAACTTGCCTGGGCGAGCAGCGACGAGTCGGTCGTCACGGTCGACGGCAGCGGCCTTGTGGGCGCCGTGGGCAGCGGCTCGGCCACCGTCAGCGTAAGCGCTGCGGACGGGGCGGAGCCTCTCGCCTCGATCGACCTCGCAGTCGCCGCTCAGCAGGTCAGCACGCCGAATCTGACCGGCATGACGTTTGAAGATGCCCATGCCGCGCTCGAGGCGGCCGGCCTTGTAGCCGGGGACATCCTCACCGGAGACGAGGCCTCCGACCCCTCGATGAACGGTGTCGTGTATGCGCAGGACCCCGCGGGAGACACCCTGGTAGACGCAGGCGCACAGGTGACCCTGACCGTCTACGCCGACTATGTGGCGCCCTGGGCCACAGGCTGCGGAGCCGCCGAACCCGTTGAGACCGAGGCCGGCGTGGCACCCGAGCTGCCCGCGACCGTCACCGTCTATTGGAGCAAGGGCGACCCCACGCAAGAGGCTGTGACCTGGGACAACGTTGACCCTGCGCTCTATGCCGACGGCGGCAGCTTCCAGGTGAGCGGCACCGTGGGCGACACAGGCCTCACCACGAAGGTGGACGTCACCGTCAAGGCAAAGCCCGCCCCCACGATCGTCTCGCTCGAAGACGTCAACGTCACCACGCCCTGCGGCACGGCACCTGAGCTGCCCGAAACGGTGAACGCCACCATGTCCGATGACACCACGAGCACGGTGAACGTAACCTGGAACGCCGTGGACGCCTCGCAGTACAGCTCCCGCGCGGGCGGCACGTTCGACGTGACGGGCACGGTCGAGGGCGCGGCAGGCTATGCGGTGGCGCATGTTACCGTGACCCCCGCGACCATCACGGCACTTGAGGACCCCAATCCTATCACCACCTTCGTCGGCCATGAGCCCACGCTCCCCGCGACCGTGAAGGCCACCTGGAGCAACGGCGACGTCACCGACGAGCCGGTTGAGTGGCAGCCCCTGCTCGGCCTCACGCAGGACGGCAAGGGTCCCTGGGACTTCGCCGGCGACGTCACGCTCACGGGCACGGTGGAAGGCACCGATGAGACCGTGTCGCTTACGGTGAGCGTCGTGCAGCCCGGCGTGCAGAGCGTAGGTGAGCTCGCCGGCGTGTCCACCCAGGCGGGCGTCGCGCCCCAGTTGCCCGAAACTGTGCAGGTGACCTGGGAGGATGGCAATACCACACAGGAGAGCATCACGTGGGATGCAATCGATCCCGCCAGCTATGAGAAAGCAGGGATCTTCACCGTCACCGGCACGGTTCCCTCGGCCGGCGATACCCGAGTCGGCGTGCAGGTAACCGTGACTGCTTCCGACCTCACCATCGCCAGCGTGGCCTCCATCGCCGACGTCACCACGCCCTCCGGCACGGCCCCGACACTTCCCAGCCAGGTCGAGGTCACCTGGAGCGACAACAGCACGAGCACGGGTACCATTGCCTGGGATGCCGTGGACGAGGCCTCCTACAAGGTGCGTGCGGGCGGAGAGTTCAGCGTGCATGGTACCGTGAGCGCCACGCCCGGCTCTGGCGAGGGAGCTGCGAACGCCACGGCCGATGTCAGCGTGCGCGTCATCGTGAGCCCCGCCACCGCAACGGCCGTCGAGCAGCCCGCCGGCGTGTCCACGACCGCAAAGACCGCCCCCACCCTGCCCGCAACCGCGCGCGTCACCTGGAGTAACGGCGACGTCACCGACGAGGCTGTGACCTGGGATGCCATCAATCCCTCGTTCTACGAGAACGTCGGCACGTTCACCGCAAGCGGCAAGGTGAGCTCCACCGGCCAGGGCGTGAGCTGCAAAGTCAACGTGAAGGCCGCGGCAGCCGCTGCAACAGCCGTTTCCACGAAGGCCGTGGACGTCACCACCACGGCCGGCGTCGCCCCGCAGCTCCCCGCCAGCGTCGAAGTCACCTGGAGCGACGGCACAACCACGAAGGAGGTCGTCAGCTGGAATGCTGTGTCCGCCAGCGCCTACGCGCAGGCCGGGTCGTTTGACGTCACCGGCAGCATCGCCACCGCGCCCGGCATCCAGGCAACGGCCCACGTGACCGTCACCGCGCTCACGGCAGTGCGTGCGGTGCTCGACAGCAGCGTCATCTCCACCACCGAGGGAGTCGCGCCCACGCTTCCCACCACCGCACGGGTGACCTGGAGCAACGGCAAGACCACCAACGAGACCATCAGCTGGAACGCCGTCGACCCCGCTCTCTACGCCAAGGCAGGCACCTTCGACGTGAAGGGCACGGCCGCAGGCGTCGCGGTGACCGCGCACGTGAACGTCACCGGCGCCGAGGTCGCGAAGACCGCCGACCCCTCGCCGAGCCCCGTCCTCGCCGCCATGCTCGCCTCCGGCGGCGTCCTGGCCGCGGCGGCCGGCATCGTGCTCAAGCTGCGCGCCAAGCGCGGGTAAGTAAGGCAGGTAGCAGGTAAAACAAGGCGGGTGTCCCACACGGGGCGCCCGCCTTTTGCATGCGTACGGCGGCAGGATGACGCCAACCGTGCGGGCCTACCCGGTAGGGCAAGCCCGACTGTCTGCGCAGCCAAGCCATCGGGGCTGGTCAGGCCGCCGCATGGGTCAGGCCGCCGCATGGGTCAGGCCGCCAGAGCGCACAAAGAACCGCCCCTTCCCCAGGCACTGTCCATCGGGGAAGGGGCGGTTCTTGTTTCACGCCCTTGATTATAAAACCCTGCTAGATTGCCACGGTCTTCGTCGCCGCAAGGTCGACGAGCTGGGCGCGGGTGTTGACGCCGGCCTTCTCGTAGATGTGGGCCGTGTGGGTCTTCACCGTGTTGCGCGAGATGCCGAGCTTCTCGGCGATGGCGTCGGCGCTCTGGTGCTGCAAAAGGTACGGCAGGACCTCGGTCTCGCGCGGGGTGAGTGTGCCGAGCTCGGCCGCGATGGCATCGGCCTGTACCTGCGCAATGCGCGCCATGTCGGCGGGGTTGCGCACGATGACGAACTGGTCGCGGGCACGCTGCTGCACGGTCACACCCAGGCTGAGCAGGGCGCCGTAGAGCAGCGACACGGCAACGAGCACGATGGAGGTCGTGCCCAGACCCACCGTGCTCATGAGCACGCCGCCACCCAGGATGCCCACAAGCAGGGCAAACGAGCAGATGCAGACGACCCAGGCAGGGTTCTTGAGGCCCTCTTCACCCCGCCGGGCAAGCCCCAGCAGCTCCACCATCGCACACATAGCGAGGGCACTCGTGAGGCTGTCGGTCGCTTTGCCAGCGATATGAGCGAGCGTCTGGCCCACATCAGAGGGCATCGTTGTGGTGAGGATGAACACGAGAGCCGAGGTACCCAACAATATCGGGAGCATCACATACGGCGCGTCGGGGTTGGCGCGCATCGAGAGAAAGAGCAACGCACACGCAAGCAAGGTGCCGCCCACGCCGGTCACAACCTGGCGATACACGTACTCTGCCTGGCCAAGACCGTCGTTGGAAAAGCCAATGAGGCCCATGTAGAGCCCCAAGCCCAAAGAGCAGCACGCGATTTCAGTCAGATGGCTGCGCAACTGAGAAGGCCGCGCCGCAGGCGACTGCGCAGAAGAGGCCGTGCCCGCCGTCACACCAGCGACCATGCCAGACTGCGAGCCGCACACAGCAAGGGCGCGCGCCTCGCACACGACGCCAAGAATCGGCAGGATGCAAACGAGCGCCGCGCACACATCAGCATTGAGCGCCCCAAGAAGCAGCTTGATAGCAGCGCATGCCCCCAAACTTGCGCACGCCAATCCCAAAACCGTGGAACTACGCGGCTCAACGGGCGCGTTGGCCACAAGCCGCGGCACCAAAAACCCGAAAGCCAGACCACCGATGAGACCGCCCGCCACCGTGAGCACCAGGCTCGACGAGCCCAGCTTGACAAGGGCGGGCCCCACAAAACAGCCCAGGGCACATGCGAGATTCAACATGTCAGCGTGAAGCGCCCCGCCAAAGGCGGGGCGGATGCAACACAGCCCGCCTGCCGCAGCTCCCTGGCAAGAGGAGGCATCGCCCCTCAAAGCGCCATTTTCGCAGGCAACGTCTGCAGCAGAACGCCTACCGACAAAGGCAGCCACAAAGGCAGCGAGCGCCGTGCCCGCAAGGGCAGCAAGCCAGCCCGCATCCCCACGCGGGTGGTTCAAGATGGAAATCGGCAGCGTGTAGACGGGCCCGGGCGTCATGCGATACGCAAAGTCGAACCAGAGAATGATGAGGGCCGCCTCCAGGCAGACCCAAAAAACAGGGAGCGACGGCAAGGTTTTGACCCGCGCCCACCCCTGTGTCTTATCTTTTTCCGCCATGGCGTTTCCCCCGTCGACGTCTGGGCGCGTTTCGCACCGCACATCAGCACGCGGGGATGATACCACCGAAGTGAGAGAATCGCAGGTGGGACGCATTATGCCTCGGGGGAAACGCTAGGCGCCTCCCCAGCCTTCGCGGCATCGGCCTCACAGCGGGCCAGCGTGTAGGCGTAGTCCTCGCGGAAGCGGTTGAGCTCGTCTTCCAAGACAAGGGCATCGGCCTCAGACAGACGCGCGCGTGATGCCTCGGGGACACTGGCGAAGGGGCTGTGCTCGAGGTCGCGCTCAAAGCGCGCCTTCTCGCCGCGCAGGGCCAGGCGCTTCTCGTTTACCAGCTGCTCGTAGAGCTTGGGATCGATGGCGTCGCGGTCGAACGCACGCGACTCGAGCTGTTCGAGGTCGCCCTCGAGGTCGTCGACGCATGAGTACTTGGCGAGCACCTGCCCTGCAGCGCGATGCCTCTCCAACTTGGCCTGAATCTCCTGCATGCGCGGCATGTCGGCAAGCAGCGACTGCAGATGCCGCTCGTTAGCCGATTCCGCCTGGTATGCACCCGTCAGCTGGTCATTTGTCTCGTTGCCCATCGCGTCACCCTTTCCCTTCGAACCCCAAAACCCCACAGCCCGCAGCCCATCGGCACGCGAGGATACAGAAAGACCGGCCGCCCCGCACGCTGTGTACGACGGGGCGGCCGGCCAGAACTCAAAACGCTGTCTTACTTCGAGATCTCCTGGCCGGAGAGCTCCTTGCCCAGGACGCGGCCCAGGGTGAGGGCCATGCCGAGGCTGACGCCCTGGATAGGCGTGGAGTAGTGGGTGCCGAAGCGGCCGCCGGAGTTGTTGCCGGAAGCGTAGAGGCCCTCGATCGGGTTGAAGTTCTTGTCAAGGACGCGCTGGTTTGCGTCGATGACCAGGCCGTTGAGGCTGACGGTGCCCAGGGCGGGCTTCTCCTGCACCTGGATCATACCGAAGAACGGGGGCTCGTCGATGGGGAGCAGGACGCGCGGGTCGCGGCCGAAGTCGGTGTCCTTGCCAGCGGCGGCCATCTCGTTGTAACGGTCGATGGAAGCCTTGGCGGCGGCAGCCTCCTCGTCGGAGAGGCCCATATACTCGAAGAGCTCCTCCCAGGTGTTGGCCGCAAAGTGGCAGGGCGTACCCGTGGACCACGTGGTCTCGCCAGCGCCACCAGCGGTCTCCTCGCCCTCGGCGCCACGCTCGACCCAGTGGGCCAGCGTCTCGTCGAGCGAGTCGTCGCGACCGGCGCAGAAGTGCTCAGGCGCGGAGCGGGAAAGCAGGGTCTTGTACTTGGAGTCGAAGAAGGCGTAGAAGCGACCGAACTTCCTGCGCTCCATCTGCTCGATGATGCCGAAGCAGCCCATGAACTCCTCGTCGCAGAAGCGCTGCATGTCGGAGTCAAGCCACAGGGCAAAGCGGTAGGTGCCCTGACGGATGAGCAGGTTCACGGAGTACTTGTCGGAGGTGTACACGACCTCGGGCGAGATGAGGGTGCGCTGGATCGGGTCCATGGAGCCGCCGGCCCACATGCCCATCTTGATGCCCGAGCCGTCGCGGCCAAAGCCGGCGGTGCGCATCTTGGAGATGTCCAGGCCGTGAGCGTCGAACAGCTCGCGCTGGTTCTGCTGGAGCTCCTTGTACATGGCGTTGTTCGCGCCGTAGTCGCCAGCAGACAGGACAATGCTCTCGCCGGTGAAGCGGTGGTAGTTGCCGTCGGCATCCTGAGCGATGACGCCGGTCACGCGAGTGTGGGTCTCAGTGCCGTCAGAGATGACGTCGACGCCGTCCTCGCCAACCTGCTCGATCTTGCAGGGAACCTCTTCCTCGTTGGTCTCGAGCACGATGCCCTTGTAGCCCCAGAACCACTGGGCGCCCAGGGACTCGGACTTGGCGACGAGGGCCTTGCCGCCGCTCTCCTGAGCCACGTCGCCAGCGCCTGCACCCTCGCCGAAGCCACCGGCATTCATGGGGTAGGTGATGGTGCCCTTCCAGCACTTGTAGCCGTTGATGTCGCCACCGTTGGCGAAGTACTCGTCGGCGCAACCCTCGACAAGCTCGATCTTCGTGGAGGCAACGACGGACTCGGGGGAGTTCTCCATGAGCCAGTCGACCATCTCGCCGGAGTTGTCGACGAACTTCTTCACCAGGCAGGGGTTGGTGTAGCCAAGGGAGCGGCGCTGCCAGTCAGCGATGAACTCGGACTTGTCGATCTCAGGGCAGCCGGCGTCCATGCAGAACTTGGAGTTGACGGTACCGATTTGGTGCAGGCCGTACCAGAACATGTTGTCCTCGTCCTGAGCCTCGAGGACAACGACCTTCTTGCCGCCCTCAGCAGCGGTCACGGCGCAAGCAAGACCGGCGTTGCCGCCGCCGACGATGACGATGTCGGCCTCGGTGGTGTCGACGATGTCGGCCTCGTCGATCTCGGGCTTGTCGCCGAGCCACTCCGGCGTGGCCACGACATAGGCGGCCTCGGCCGGGAACTCGTAACCGGCCTGCTCCATGCAGTCCTTCACGCCGGCAATGGTGACGTTGGTGCACAGCGTGGCGCCGGAGATGGCGTCGACGTAGGGGCTGTTGGCCTCGACGATACGGTTGCACAGGTCGTCGATGCCGTCGCGGAAGTTCTCGGAGTAGTCCTTGCGGCTCGTCTGCGTGACGGTGTAGGTCACCGAAGTAATGGCGTCCTCAGACAGCTCGCAGGTGATGTCCATCTCGGCGAAGCCGGTGGACTGCTTCGACACATAGGTGCCGGGCGTGAACGCGAAGGGAGCGAGATCCGCGGGGGCATCCTCGGCCTGGGCGGTGCTCACGCCGGTGGCGGTGATGCCGAGAGCGGCGCCGGCAAGAGCGGCAGTCTTCAGAAAGTCGCTGCGGGTGATGCTGGTGGACATATGTTTCCTTTCCAACACGGTTGTTTCCGAACCTGCGAGCACGGCCTCTTTGCCGGCCCGCCTTCCGTTCGGGCTGACCCCATCGTGGCCTGCCGCCGGTCGTTCCACCATGCCGCGACAGGTATGAAATTTGCCGCTCCCAGGCTCATACCCAAAGAATGAGAGGGGTCACCTTGACACGTTGAGCTGGGGAGATGCTGGTTTTGGCAAATTTGAGGCGAAATGTGCCCCTATAAACGGGACTGCCGAGAAAATCTCTTGAACTCAAGGAAGCGATAGGCGAGCAAGCCCTTGGGCGCTGCGCCGTCGATGTGCTCCGTGTTTTCCTTGGTGGCCCCGCGCCCATCCTTCCCACAAACACGCCGGGACGTGGTAGCATCATCGCCGTCGTTGAAGGCTTGAGCATGAGAGGACAGACGCACTATGCGCATTGGATTCGACAGCCAGAAATACGTCGAACTGCAGGCCGCCCACATCCGCGAGCGTATCGGCTCGTTTGGCGGCAAGCTCTACCTTGAGTTCGGCGGCAAGCTGTTCGATGACATGCACGCCTCGCGCGTCCTGCCCGGCTTTGCCCCTGACGAGAAGATTCGCATGCTGCAGAGCTTCAAGGACGACGTGGAGATCATCGTCGCCGTCAACGCCAACGACATCGAGAGCGGCAAGGTCCGTGGCGACCTGGGCATCACCTACGACGAGGACGTCCTGCGCCTCATCGACATCTTCCAGGGCATGGGCTTCCTTGTGAGCGCCGTCGTCGTGACGCGCTACGCCGGCCAGCCCGCCGCCGACGTCTTCCGCGCACGCCTCGACGCCATGGGCATGCGCTCCTACCGCCACTACCCCATCGCCGGCTACCCCGTGGACGTGGACTACGTGGTAAGCGACGAGGGCTTCGGCAAGAACGACTATATCGAGACGACCCGCCCGCTCGTGGTCATGACCGCCCCCGGCCCCGGCTCGGGCAAGATGGCCACGTGCCTGTCGCAGATCTATCTCGACGCCAAGCACGGCATCAAGGCAGGTTACGCCAAGTACGAGACGTTCCCCGTGTGGAACCTGCCGCTCAAGCACCCCGTGAACCTCGCCTACGAGGCCGCCACGGCCGACCTGGACGACGCCAACATCATCGACCCCTTCCACCTGGAGGCCTACGGCAAGGTGGCGGTCAACTACAACCGCGACGTCGAGACGTTCCCCGTGCTCAAGGCCATGATGGAGCGCATCCTGGGCGCGAGCCCCTACCAGTCGCCCACGGACATGGGCGTCAACATGGCTGGCCTTGCCATCTGCGACGACGAGGCGGTGTGCGACGCTGCCCGGATGGAGATCGTCCGCCGCTACTTCAGCGCGTGCGTGAACGCAAAGCGCACCGGCTGCGGCGCCGACCAGGTAAGCAAGCTCAAGATGCTCATGAAGCAGGCCGGCGTCACGCCCGACCTCTCCCCCATCCGCGCGGCGGCCCTCGCCAAGGAGGAGGCCACCGGCAAGCCCGCCGGCGCCCTGATGCTGCCCAACGGCGAGGTCATCAGCGGCCGCACCTCCACGCGCCTCGGCGCCGCCTCGTCGCTTTTGCTCAACGCCCTCAAGTACCTGGCAGGCATCCCGGAAGAGACCTACATCATCAGCAACGAGGCCATCGACCCCATCTGCCACCTCAAGACCGAGCTGCTGCACAGCAAGAACCCGCGTCTGCACCCCGACGAGATGCTCATCGCCCTCTCGCTGAGCTCGGCCACCGAGCCCCTGGCCGCCCGTGCCATCGAGGCAGCCGAGCAGCTGCGCGGCTGCGACGCGTTCTTCTCGGTCATCATCTCTTCTGCCGACGAGAAGCTCTACCGCACCCTCGGCATCAACGTGAGCTGCGAGGCCAAGTACGAGCGCAGCAGCTACTACCACAAGTAGGCACGCAGGAAGCCGCGCGCAAAGCGCAAGCCGGGCAGACATAGCACACCAAGAGGCGGGCGTCCCCCATGGGGCGCCCGCCTTTTTGAGGGCCGACTCGACTGCTCAAGTTAAGGACGCACCTTCATAGCGAGCAAGCGAATTTCAGAGCAGCGCATGCAAGAACATTGGCAGCAAAGTAAGCTCAAACCCGTTCGCGCAAGGGCGCCGGCCGCAAGCAACGAATTGCACCCGTCCCTTTGTGTTATCCACCGACTTGAGGGGCCGATGAATTCGTAAACCCGAGCACACCGACTCATCCATGGCAGCAAAACGAGTTTGGGAGTAGTTTTCCCAAGCCCATTGGCAGACAAACGAGTTTCGGAGTAGTCAAAACGCTCTCGGGGCGCCCTAGAGATCTTGCTCAAGGGAATCCGAGACCTTAACATGGACATCCGTGATCTATTCCGTTGTTTAAACAACGGAATTTGCCGCCATACAGGGTCGAGTGGCTCCCTTGTTCAGAAATCACTACTCCGAAACTCGTTTCGCTGCCCGCGGGACTCTCGGGGCTACTCCGAAACTCGATTTGCTGCCAGCAGGTGACGAATTGCATCCGTCCCCTTGCGTCATTCCAGTTCGTTATCGCGGGCCTCACCATCCGTGCCTATTTATTGAAATCAGCCCCTCGGAAGAGTACGCTTGAATCTCCTAAAGGGGCCCTGAAGGGGATTGAAAAAAAGAAATAATTGCCCGTGGATGCGAATTTTCATGCGGTTTACCAGGACATATATGTTCTGGCGCTGAAACGTGCGCGCAAATTCAGCTCGCATATTTGCTTACACGGGGAATTACAAAAGGGGACTCGAAAGGGGAACGACATGAGAAAGAGGTACCTGGCAACCGTGCTGCTCGCAGGCTCATTGCTCGCAGCCGGAGGTGCTCTTGCCGCTGAATCCCAAGTGGGCCACACCGAAATGGGCGGCGGATCCGAAGATATGCTGTATTCCAGCATCGAGGACACGGACGCCTACAATCAAGGCCTCGAACGCCTGGCCGAGATTAACGCTCGCCAGGACGAAATCAATACCCAGTATGCGCCCGAGATTCGCACACTGGAGGATGGCACCCAGGTTCAGCGCACGCCTACCGAGTATCAGTGCTACCACTGGAACCGCCCGTATACCGGCGGCATCTCGTATAACAACTACTATCTTGACGCAGACCATCGCGGCTGCGGCGCCTGCCACATCGACCTGGGCGACACGCTGGCCAACATGGAATACTCCCACCTCACCGTTCAGAACGAGGCTCTGGGTACCTGGATTACCGTCGACCAGTGCATGCTGTGCCATAGCGACGACGACGATTACGAGTTCGGCACCCTGCTGCATGCCGTCCACTACGGCACGCGCAACGGCGACATGTTCGAGGCCATGGGCGGCAGGTGTCTGAGCTGCCACAACATGACCGAGAATGGCAACGGCGTCGAGCTGTGGGACATGGTCAAGTACGACCACCTCGATGGCGTCGTCAAGGTCTCCGATGTCCAGGGCGAGTTCGAGTTCGAGCAGGACAACGTGGTTGCCCCCGAGGACATGTTCACCTACGACTGGATTCACACCGACTACGACCACATGTTCCATATCCTGGGCAAGAACGGCCTTGACGCCGAGTTTGACGAGGAAGCCATCTACAACTGGGAAATCACTATGGACGGTCTTGTCAACGAGCCCTATACCGCCAAGCTCGGCGACCTCATCGCCGAAGCCGAGGCCGACGGCGCTGTCGTGACCAAGGCCTCGAAGATCGTGTGCGTCGACAACATGCCCGGCGGCGGCGGCATCTCCAACGTCGAGATCACCGGCATTCCGCTGAACTGGCTCATCGAGCGCGCCGGTGGCCCCAGCAAGGACATCACGGGCGTTCTGTTCGACCGCCGCGAGTTCCACACCAACGGCGTTATGTCCCACAGCAACCGCGGCGTGCCCGAGTGGAAGTTCGACGACGTCTACCTGGTATATGAGATCGGCGGCAAGCCGCTGAGCATCAGCGCCGGCAGCCCCTGCGTGAACTGGACCGAGGCCAACGACGCCCAGGGCAACGTGAAGCAGTGCGTGGGCTACACCCTCACCGACGAGGAAAAGAACTGGTCGGGCTGGATGATGAACGGCTTCAACACCTACGGCACCGGCCCTTACATGAACAAGCCCAACGCCTCGATCCTCAAGGTCCCCGAGGGCAAGATCATCGAGACCGGCGTGCCCTACACGTTCGAGGGCTACGCTGACGCCTTTGACGAGGCCGTCACCATGCTCGAGTTCTCGATGGACAACGGCAAGACCTGGACCGCCTTCGACCTGGGCCAGACCGACCCGAGGAAGTGGGTCTACTGGCACTTCACTTGGACGCCCGAAAGCGATGGTAGCTACGTGCTGATGGTCCGCGGCACCACCGAGAGCGGCCTGGTAAGCGATTTGCCTCAGAAGGTAATGGTCACCGCTAAGAGCAACGTGGAGGGTTAAGATGAAGCGCGCCGCTGGATTCAAAATTTTGGGCATGATGGGCGCTGGTCTTGCGCTCGCAGGTACAGGCGTTGCAGCTCCGCTCGCTGCCCTGGCCGATGTCGACGCCTCTTCCGTTCAGGTAATTGAGCGCGAGGCAATTGAGTACGACAAGATTCCCAACGTTGCTGGCGAGTTCTCGTTCTGCCAGGACGCCCTGACGCCGGGCGACGACGTGTTCAACCTGTTCGGCACCGCCACCACCACGGTGTGCGCCAAGCCGGGCTTTGCCTTCGACCAGGTGTCGCGTGAGAGCTACTACCTCAACATCGGCGGTGAGGTGCAGAAGGTCTACACCATCGGCCTCGACCAGATTGAGCAGATGGAATCCGAGATGCAGGACATGCGCTGCACCTGCGGTATGAGCCCCGCACTCGCCATGGTGCAGGTCGAGGGCGTCAAGGTCGCCGACATCCTCTCGATGGCCGACATCGACCCCGATGTCAACACCATCACCTTCAAGGACAACGAGGGCTACGGCCTGCCCATGCCCCTGTCCTATGTCCTCGAGAAGGGCGCCATGCTGGTGTACAAGGTGGGCGGCCAGCCGTTCACCGACGGCGAGCGTCTGCAGGTTTGGATTCCCGACACGGTCGCCAAGTACTTCACCCGCGCGGTCACCGACATCGAGCTCTCGATTTCCGACGAGGTTCCCGAGGTTGAGGGTCCCGATGCCAACCACCGCGCCAAGGTGAGCGTCATGAACACCATCATGGACACCTTCAAGGTGGGCGACATGGTGACGTTCGAGGGCTATGCCGACGACTGCGGAACCCAGGTTGTTGCCGTTGAGTTCTCGCTCGACAACGGCGAGACTTGGACCTCGTTCGACACGACGTCCTCCGACACCGACAGCTGGGTCTACTGGAGCTTTGACTACGTTACCGAGCAGCCCGGCATCTTCAAGCTCGACGTGCGCGCAGTCACGGAGGACGGGACCGTCTCTCCCCTGGCTTCGAGCGTCGTGTTCGAGGTTGAGGAGTAGTTCGGCCATATAGGGCTGTGTGCACCGAGTCCGACCCTTGCCTTGATTGAGATGCACGCGTGGGCGGAACGCCGTCCCGCGCGTGCATAGTCCGACCACCAGTTGTATGGCATGGGTTTCACCACGCATGGGTGCTATAGCGTCTCAGAAGGGCGGCACCTCCAAAAACGGAGGCGCCGCCCTTTGCATGGCGATCTCTACATATGCGAAGCACGCGACGCAAACGGGCTCGTCACGGTGGACTTTAGAACTCGCACCAGCAAGCGACAAATGACGAATTGCGACCGTCCCTTTGCGTCATTCCTACTCGCGCACGATGCGCAGGATGTCTTCGCGCGAGGTGACGTTGAGCTTGCGATAGATGTTGTGGATGTGCGTGCGCACCGTGTTGGGCGAAATGACCAGCTCCTCGCCGATGTACACGCCGTTGTGGCCGTGAGCGAGAAAGCCCAAAACCTCGCGTTCGCGGGCGGTGAGGCCGTAGGAGCGGGCAAGTTCATCGCAACGAGCTTCGATGCTCGCCTCTCCGAGCAAGGCATCGCTCGCGTCGGGGGCAGGAATGTCCCCCGAAGCTGTCGGCACGCCGGACGAGGCGAGACCTGCGACTCGACCACCCCCGAGGTCTCCCATGCCCACAAACGCCTCATGGTCGGCCCGCAAGCCACGCCACAGGGCATACACCACCATGCCGGCAGCGTACAAACCGCTCGTCACCACGATAAGCGCGCGCACCTCAGCTGGGTCCGCACCAATACTTGCGCATTCGACCTGGGTGAAGACAGTCACAAAGCAGAACAGTGCGACACCCACGCACACCACGAGGTCGGTGGGGTATTCGGCAGCATGGGCCATGCCAACCAAGGTGGACAACGTCAGAAGCGCCGCAGCCGTATATAGCACGAGCACAAACGTGAGTTCGAATGTCGAACCGCCCAAAAGCGACTCGCTGAAGTAGTTGAACGCAAGCATCGCAACCGAAAGCACGGGAATAAGACCGCGATACACCGCCCTCAGGAGCGGGGTAGACGCCGGGAACAGCATGCAGGCGAGCAGCAACAGGGCAACAACCACCTGGATAACGACGTATTCAGAGTAGTTCTCAAAGAAGAGCTCACCTCGCACTGCCATGAGCATGGCGAAAAGGGCAAGTCCCACCCCAGGAACAAAGGTCATCTCCAGAAAACCGCACAGGCGGCCTGAGACGATGGTCGCACCGCGGGCCCGCTCAGACGATGCCGGAGACTTAGAGACAGAAGCGCCCTGGACCTGGTCGTCATGCCCGTCCCACGCCTTTTTGCCACACACCCCCGCCTCGATGACAGCCGCGTCCGGCTTCGCCCAAGCGTCGCGAAACGGCGCAAAGGCAAACGGCAGGGCGGCGCAGACAAGCACGCAGAGCATGAACAGCGCCGTGGCGGTCATCTCGCCCACGTGGAGCTGGGCCCAGCCTACAAGCGCCGCAAGCACCGCCGATCCCGCGACAACGCCCGTTGCCTGCCGCAGGTCGTAGCGAGCCAGGATGCGACCCCAAGCGAGCAGCTCACCCAAACAGCCCACGCCGACGCAGACGCCCGTCGGCCAAAATGTCCACTCGGGCCACGCACCGCCCAGGGCCATCGCGCAAAAGGACGCGTTGCCCACCACAAACGCAAGCGTAAAGAGCACGCGCACGACCACATGGCTCAAAACCCTCCCAAGCCCCAGGCCCACCACGAGCGTCCCCGCAACACCAGCCAGAACCCCCGAGCGAAGGGCATATCCCAGAATGCCAACAAAATCAGGCAGGTTCGCGAAGCGTTGGAACGGCATCGCCGCAGCGGAATAGAGGAGCAGCGTCGCAAGCAAGCAGGCGAAACCCGCCACCGAAACGGCGTCGACCCAACCCATGCGGCCCATCGTCGTTTTGTTCCTTGCAGTCACTCGACACGCCCCCTATCACAAACCAACCCCTTGACAACGCATCTGAGCTGGAGGTTTGGCAGTCTAAACGCTCCCTAAACGCCATCTCAACGTTTTCACGGATTCAGTTTACACCACGCGATGCCTAAGGTTTTGCCCAAGCGACAGAAGAGGGCTGGCAAGGGGCCAGTCACACTGCCGTCACGAGCCGTCCCGAAGAAAGGATGTTCTCATGAGCAAGACCGTTTCGCGTCGCGCCTTCCTGACCAGCGCTGCAACGGCCACTGCGGGCATCGCCGCAGCATCCGCCTTTGCAACCTCCGCCTTTGCTGCCGGTGGCCCCGGCGGTGGCCCTGGCGGTCCTGGCGGCCCCGCCAGGGAGGTCGTCTACGCTTCCGCCGAGACCACTGACGACGGTCGCGTCAAGGGCTACTGCGGCCCTGGCGACTGGCTGGGCACCAAGCCCGAGATCGCCGAGGACCAGATCGCCCAGACCTACGACGTCGACGTCGTCGTGCTGGGCGGCGGCCACGCCGGCCTTATGGCCACGCTGGGCGCTGTGGACGAGGGCTGCACTGTTGCCACCGTCGAGCAGCAGCCTTGGAGCGCCTTCGTCGACCTCGACGGCACCGGCGCCAATATGGGCGGCTGGTACGGCGAGGACATCGGCCATGTCAACTCGCAGTTCCTCATCGACCGCGGCTTTGGCCCTTACAACACCGGCGAGATTGCCGCCGAGTTCTGCAAGCGTGCCGCTGGCCGCGTGAACCCCGACATCATCAAGGCATTCGTGCAGAACTCCGGTGCCATGTTCGACCGCTACAAGGAGGTCTACGACTCCTACGAGGAGGAGCGCAAGGCCAACGACTCCAACGTGCACCTTACCGGCACGCTCGTGGTGATCGACGGCGAGCCCGCGCCTGACGAGGGCGACTTCGACATGTCCAACATGTTCGACTACCCGCTGTGCAACACGCAGGCTGCCTGGTCGGGCGCCAACGTCGAGTACCCCATCGAGTGCGGCGGCTACAAGACCTGGCCCTGCAACGCCCAGTTCTACGGCTACCACGGCAACGACATCGAGTTCGTGCACAAGTACATCAAGCAGTACACCGAGGAGAACGGCGCCACCTGGTACTTCGAGCACACCGGCGTCGAGCTCGTGCAGAACGAGGCCGGCGACGTGACGGGCCTCATCGCCACCGACGCCGATGGCAACTACGTGCAGTTCAACGCCGCCAAGGGTGTCATCCTGTGCTCCGGCGACTACATCGGCGACCCCAAGATGTGCTGGGCCCTGCTGAACGAGGGCATGGAGTGGGGCGAGCGCGCCGGTGCAACGGCTGAGGATTGGGCAAGCGCTGGCTCTCGCTCCGGTGCCGGCCACAAGATGGGCATCTGGGCTGGCGGCATGATCGAGCCGACCCCTCGCGGTTGGATGGCCATTGGCGGCGGCGCAAGCGGCCCCTGGGGCACCTGCCCGCTGCTCACGCTCAACTCTGAGGGCAAGCGTTTCTGCAACGAAGGCGCCATCGCCCAGCTGCAGGCCGTCTGCCTGCGCCAGCCGGCCGGTCTGTCCTGCTACGTGACCGACGCCAACTGGAAGCAGACCGTGGGCTCGGCCCCGCTCGATCACGGCGCGCCCAACTTCGGCATGGACGACTACATGGTCCAGCTCGAGGCCGGCATGAACGCCGTTGAGGTGGGCAACCCCGAGGGTGGCTTCGTCGTCGGCGCCAACCTGGCCGAGCGCAAGATGATGGGCGGCACGGTGTACGCCGCCAACACGCTCGAGGAGCTGGCCGACATGCTCGGCTACGAGGGCGACGCCAAGCAGAACTTCCTCGACAGCATCGCTCACTACAACGAGCTGTGCGCATCCGAGGACGGCGACACCGATTACGGCAAGGACAAGGCCTACATGGTGCCGATCGACACACCCCCGTTCTACGGCGGCACGAGCAGCACTTCTCACTCCACCAGCCCCATGATGGTCACGATGAGCGGCCTTATGACCGACGCCGCCCAGAACGTCCTCAAGACCGACTGGACGAAGATCAAGGGCCTGTACGCCGCTGGCAACTGCCTGGGCGGCCGCTACGGCTTCGGCTACTCCACGCCCTTCGCCGGCAACTCGGTGGGTATGGCGATGACGCACGGCTGGCTCGCCGGCCACACCGTCGGCCAGCTGTAAGGATGCCGCGGAACCTCGTCCGCCGCGTTCCGCGGGACCTCATGTACGTCCAGTACACATCGGCCCCGCGCGCCTTGCGGACGAGAACCCGCTTTTAGTGGGTTGCGGAACCTCGTCCGCTGCGTTCCGCGGGACCTCATGTACGTCCAGTACACATCGGCCCCGCGCGCCTTGCGGACGAGAACCCGCTTTTAGTGGGTTGCAGAACCTCGTCCGCCGCGTTCTCCACGGGACTTGTCGCGAAGAGCGCTCCATGTGCGGGACCTCACGCGCGTTGCGCACCTTTGGTGTACGTCCAGTACGCATCGGCCCCGCACGCCTTGCGCGTGAGAACCTGCTTTTAGCGGGTTGCGGAACCTCGTTCGCTGAGCTGATGTACGATTGATTGGAGCCCCGCCCGCGCGGCTTTTTGGCGGGCGGGGCTTTTCTTCTTGATTGCGATTGCCTCGTTTCGATTGGACGCACACCATGGATGCATGCATTGCCCCTGCTACTGACAAGCTTGTCGTCGATGTGGCGTTTCCCTTCACGCTGTCCACGCCCAAGTACGGCCCGAGCCGACCGTTCACGGGCAACCATGCCGCGAAGGCTGCCTACGTGGACGCGCTGGAGGCCGAGCTCGCCTCTCTCGACGACGAAGTGCGTGCGCGACCCGTCTCGGCCGTGCGTCTCTCGGGCGGGGCAAGCATCATGAGTGCCGACAAGGTCTGTCACCTGGTGCGACAGATTAAAAAAACGCTCACCCTGGCACCGGGGGCGGAGATTTCCATTGATGTGGAACCGTTGACCGTGTGCACGCCCAGCCTCACCGACTGGACGAGCTGCGGCATCACGCGCGTCAACCTTGCGGCGCTGTCCTGCGACGATGCCGAGCTCACCGCACTCGGGGCCCGCCATAGCCGTGAGCAGCTTCAAAACGCGCTGCTCTTCCTTGAAAAGTTCCACATGGCTAACGTGAACTTCGAGGTGTTGTACGGCGCCCCGGGGCAGACCGTAGCAAGCTGGAAACGCACGCTTCTCACCTTGGCAGGCGTCGATGCACCCCAGATCAGCATCAGGCCCCTGGTAGATGCCGCAAGCGACAAGGCGTGGACCGCTGCTCAAACCGGCGAGGCGAACACGGCGCAAGGAGGCGTCCCTGCCGCTCCCCTGCCCTCGCCCGAAACCCGACGTGCCTTCTATGAGCAGGCACAACGTATTCTCGGGGAGCGAGGCTATACCGAGATTGCACCTGGAGACTTTGCCAAGTCAGGACTCGCCCCGGCGTCGGGTGTGTTCGGTCCGCTCATGCGTGCAGGTGCCGACGTGCTTGGCCTGGGCGCAGGCGCGCGCAGCCGCCTTGACGGCTTCCTGTACGAAAACGCCTGCGACTACGACCTGTACGTGGCCAAGTCGGCTGATTTCGAGGCAATCGTGCGCAACCCCCTGCGCGAGAGCGAGCAATCTCTCCGCGCACGCGTCTGCCCGCCCATCGAAAACCTCACCGCATCCCAACGGTTCGACCTGCTCGAAACCATGGGGGCATCGCTGGCGCGCTAAACAGCGCGCCGCGCCCAACCATATCGCGTGGCCTCGGCGGCGAATGACGAATTGCGCCCGTCCTCTTGCGTCATCCCTTGAGTGCGCCGACTCATTAATGGCAGCGAAACGAGTTTCGGTGCAGTGCGGGCGCCCCCGGTGGCAGACAAACAGGTTTCGGTGCAGTTTTGGCAGGTGCATTGGCAGCGAAACGAGTTTCGGTGCAGTCAAAACGCTCCCTGTGACCCTCAGAAGTCTTTTCCAGATGAATCCGAGGCCCTGAACGGGACATTGGTTATCTATCCTGTTGCTTTAACAACAGAATTTCTCTCCACGCAGAGCCGATCGATGCTCTCATTCAGAGGCCATTACTCCGAAACCCGATTCGCTGCCAACGGGTCCTTCGGAACTGCACCGAAACTCAATTTCCTGCCAGCAAGCTGCCAGCAAACGACGAATTGCGCCCATCCTTTTGCTGTCAACCAACCGGCTAGCGTAGCCGGGCTTGGCCATTTTGAGCGCACGCTCTTGGCTACCGTAGCCGACCCAGGCGGGGCTTGAATAGCAAACTTGCATATCTACCAGGTATCTTTTTTCTCCTTGACTTGGCTAGTTTAGCCGAAACACGCTGGAGTCAGCCGGATGCGAAGGGGCATCCGAAACGCTCTTGCCAATGCATGCTGAGGGGCGAGCAAGGTGCAAGAGCACGAGCCAAGGAGGTACCACATGTCTTCCAACGCTTCTGTCACCCGTCGTAGCTTCATCGCCGCAGCAGGCGGAACCGCCGCGCTGGCCGCTGGAGCCACGCTGACAACGGCCGCCCTCGCCGATGAGGCAGCCGGATTCGACGAGACGTACGACGTCGTCGTCATCGGTTACGGTGCCGCCGGCGGCACCGCCGCCTTCTACGCAGCCAAGAACGGCGCGAAGGTCCTGCTCGTCGACTCTGCTCCCGAAGGCGAAGAGGGCGGCAACTCCCGCTTCTGCGGTCAGATCGCCATGTACACCGAGAACGTCGACTCGCTCGAGCGCTACCTGCACAACCTCGGCTGGAAGATGGACCAGGACGACGAGGTCGTGCGCACCTACGCCGAGGGCCTGTCCACCACGCCCGACATTTTCCGCGAGCTGGGCGCAGAGGAGCCCTGCATCTGGAGCGAGTACGCCGCCGAGCACAAGAACGACGGCCCCACGGCAGGCCTGGACATCGCGGCAATCTACGAGTGGGTGTGCCCCGAGTACCCCGAGCTTGAGGACGCCGAGTCGGTCGACGCGGTGACCGCGCACGACGTGTGCTTCGACGGTTTCATGTACGCCACCGTGCAGGGCGGCGTCGAGAGCCAGGCCGAAAACATCACCGTGTGGCTCGAGTCGCCCGCCAAGCACCTCATCCAGGACCCCCAGACCAAGGCCATCCTGGGCGCCGTCATCGAGCACGAGGGCGCTGAGCTGCGCATCGGCGCGAACTCCGGCGTTGTCCTCGCTTGCGGCGGCTTCGAGTGCAACAAGCAGATGATTCAGGACTACCTGGGCATTCCGCGCATGGCCCCCATCGGGGGACTCCACAACTTCGGCGACGGCGTGCGCATGGGCATCGAGGTCGGCGCGGACCTGTGGCACATGCACAACTACGAGGGCCTGGGCATGCTTGGCGCCAACTCCTACGAGGTCGAGGAAGGCGAGCGCTGCCAGCTCTTCATGTCGAGCGGCTTTGAGCCCGCGACGCACGGCGCCCTCATCTGCGTGGCCGAGGACGGCTCGCGCTTCTTCCGCGAGGACTACATCGACCGCCACGGTCACGTGTACAGCCACGGCACCTGGCGCATCCCCAACCAGTGCTACCGCCCCTGGATGGTGTTCGACGAGGAGCAGAAGGCCCTGCTCGAGGAGCTCGGCAAGCTGCCCGCCAACGTTGACGAGAAGATCGTCTCCGCAGACGACGCAACCGGTCTGGCCGAGGTCATCGGCGCAGATCCTGACATCCTCGCCAAGACCATCACGCGCTTCAACGGCTATGCCGAGAGCGGCGAGGACATCGAGTACGACCGTCCCGCCGAGACCATGCGCGCCTTCGAGGGAACGCTCTACGCCCTGCCCCTGCAGCCCGCAATGCTCAACACCCAGGGCGGCCCGCGCCGCAACGCCAAGGCCCAGGTCATGGGCACCGACGGCCAGCCGATTCCCAACCTGTTCAGCGCCGGCGAGCTCGGCGGCGTGAACGCGTTCTACTACCAGGGCACCGGCAACGTGGGCGAGTGCCTGGTCTTCGGCAAGATTGCCGGCGAGAACGCCGCAAAGGGCGTCGCATAGCCCGAACACCCTAAAACGGGTGCCGCAACCTCTCCCCAGTTGCGCTACAGTTTGATGCAAGCAGCGGCGGGTCCTGCCAGCGCGGGGCCCGCCGCTTTCGCATGGGACGACAGGCGGGCAACTTGAGGGGACGTCATGCAGAACAGCGCACAGGGGAAGTCGTACAGCACCAACGTCTTGATGTCGGCGCTTGGCATATCGCGCGGAACGCTGCGCTACTACGAGCAGCTCGGCCTGGTAAGCCCCCAGCGCGACCCGGAATCGAACTATCGCACCTATTCCAACGCCGACGTGTTCCGCGTCGTTGAGTGCGTGATGCTCAAAAACGCCGGCTACCAGGTGCAACATGCAAAAGAGACGCTGGTGGACGACCCGGTCGACGCCCAGGGGTTCGTCGACGACTGCCTTACGCGCAGCGAGGTCCAGCTCAAGTGGGCGCAGGCCGCCCATGAGAGATTCGCCCTGCTCCATGAGGTAGTGGCCCATCCCAATGCGGCGCCGCGCCTTGAGAGGGCCGACGAGTGGCTCATCTATTACGATGGCTGCGAAGGCGGCTACGACAGGTTTGTGGCGAACCGCGCACAAGACTCCCTGCTAGAGGGCATGCCCGTCTCATCGTTCGCCGCCGTGCTCGACGTGGACGCAAGCAATCCCGCCCAGGTCGAAACGCGCTGGGGCCGCGCCATCCCCGCGCGATACCGCGACCTCATGCCCGACTTGGACCTGGTGGACGAAGAGCCGGCCCGATTCCTCGGCTGCGCGTGCGTGAGCCTGCCGTACTCCGACGACGAGGACAAGATCCCGGGCTTCGACAGAAGCGGCGCCGTGCGCACGCGCATCGCCGACTTCCTGCTCGCACACGGCCTGCGCCAATCCGGTGCCATCGTGGCCCCGTGCGTTCTGCCCGTGCGCGGCAAAGTCTACACGCGCCTGTACGTGCCCGTGGAGGCAACGGGGCTGAAAGGGAAGCTGGAGCTGGCGAGGTTGGGGTAGAGCCGACCGCTTGCCTGCAAGCTCCTGACGGCACGCTCATGGCGATGCAAGCGTCGCTGGCACCGCCTTTCTTCATTGAGTTAGTTATGCAGAACTTTTGGAATCACACAGTTCGCTTCTCGCTTCACGAGTAAGCCATGGTTATCATATGCAATCAGCGAGCGCTGCAGACAGCAGGTAAGACCGGCTAGCCTGCAGCACCTCTCTATCTATTTCCAGGCTAGTCGCATATTCCCGCCCTCATGCAGTGCTTGCCCGTCTATCGGCCACTGCGTGAAGGAGTATGCGTGCTCAGACAACACCTCTCCACAGTACTGCTCGGCGTCTCTTTGGCGATAATGTCATTCGCCTCGCTATTTGTGGGAGTGCTCGACATGGACCTATCCGGCCTTCTTGCCGGTAATACGGATCAGTGGCTCACCCTGCTTGCCTCTCGGCTGCCGCGCCTGCTCGCGATTCTGTGCACGGGCGCAGGCATGAGCGTCGCCGGTCTCATCATGCAGCAGCTCTGCATGAACAAGTTCGTCTCCCCCACCACGGGCGCCACCATTCAGTCCGCCCAGCTCGGCGTCCTTATTGCCATGGTGTTCGTCCCCGCGGCGGGCATCTGGGGGCGTAGCCTGTTCGCCTTTGCGGCGGCAACGCTGGGTACCTGGGTCTTCGTCTGGTTCATCCAGCGTATCCAGTTCAAAGACGTCGTCATGGTTCCACTTGTAGGCATCATGTTCGGCAACGTCGTGACGGGCGTCACCAACTTCATCGCCTTCCAGTACGACATGAACCAGGCGCTTTCCACCTGGCTCGTCGGGCATTTCTCGCTCGTGCTGCGCGGTCGCTACGAACTGGTGTTTCTTGCCGTTCCTCTCGTAATCGCAGCCTTTGTCTTCTCCAACCACTTCAACATCGTGGGCATGGGCAAGGACTTCTCCAAGAATCTGGGCGTGCATTGCAACGCCGTGCTTTTCGGCGGGCTCACCATCGCGGAGCTCATCACTGCCGCGATCGTGTCCACCGTAGGCTCCATCTCCTACATCGGCCTCATCGTCCCCAACATCGTTGCCATGTTCAAGGGAGACAAGATTCGCGGGACCCTCGTTGACACGGCGTTGTTCGGCGCCCTGTTCGTTTTGGGGTGCGACCTGCTGGCACGCACCGTCATTGCCCCATATGAGCTGCCGATCGAGCTCATCGTGGGCATCGTGGGCAGCCTGGTGTTCATCATGCTGCTCGTCTATCGCCTTAAGCGCGGCAGGCAGGCGATCAGCTGGAAGAACGTAAAGAAGCTGCTTGGCGAGTCGACCCCGGCGACGCCCAAGACGGCAATCTCGGAAGGAGGGCGCTGATGCCCGTCGCAATCGCACGCGCCTGTGACAGGCCTGGCCTCACGCCCTCCCTGCTCGCACGGCGCTCAAACCGCCGCAAGCTCATCGTCCTGCTCGTCCTCGTGCTTCTGGCCGCCGTGGCCTACATGGTCATAGATGTCAAGTTCGGCAATGCCCGCCTCGCCGCCTTTGCCCTCAAGCTGCGCGCCCCCAAGCTTGCCGCCATGGCCGTCTCCGCCTTCGCCATCGGAGCGGCGTCGCTGGTGTTTCAATCCATCATCAACAACACCATCGTCACGCCGTGCCTTCTCTGCATGAACTCGCTGTACACGCTGATTCACACCGCTGTGGTGTTCGTCGCGGGCACCGGCAGCTGGCTTGCCCTCAATGCCAATGCCTCCTTTGCAATCGACCTGCTCATCATGGGAATCACCGCCACGTTCATCTACGGGTACCTGTTTCGCGTCACAAACTACAACGTGCTCTATGTGCTGCTCATCGGCACCGTGCTCTCGTCGTTTTTCTCAAGTGTCCAATCCACGCTGACGCGCGTTATGGACCCCAACGAATACGACACGCTGCTCTCGAATCTCGTGGCAAGCTTCTCCAACATAAACACCGAGGTCATCGTCTTTTCAGTCGCGGTGCTCGCCATTGTCGCCTTCGTCTTGCGAGGCGACCTGGCACAGCTCGACGTCATCACGCTTGGCAAGGAACAGGCCATCAACCTGGGCGTTGACTTCGACCGCAGCGTGCGCCGACTGCTTCTTGGCGTGACCCTCTACATCGCCGTGGCCACCGCCATGGTCGGGCCCATCTCATTTCTGGGACTTATCATCGCCAACCTCTCCCGACAGCTCCTCAAGACCTACCGCCACACCCAGCTCATCGCCGGCGCGGTGCTCTTCGGCATGCTCATTCTTATCGCCGGCCAATTGCTCGTGGAGCACGTGTTCAGCTACGTGATTCCCATCAGCGTGTTCATCACCATCGGCGGCGGCGCGTACTTCCTCTATCTGCTCCT
>Ga0129314_1000735_pt1 | contig 30092 bp, 34 predicted proteins | sample O1111metagenome_FD_94431 | JGI IMG/M metagenome (GOLD analysis project Ga0129314, IMG submission 94431) | Orangutan individual fecal microbial communities from fecal samples from Wisconsin, USA - O1111 metagenome | ecosystem: Host-associated > Mammals > Digestive system > Large intestine > Fecal... | reverse complement strand
CTACGATTCCACGATCCAGCTTCCCTCGTTCAAGCATCTTTCATCACCCATGCTTATTTTACCATATAAATGCGAAAAAGCCCAGCTATGCTCGACTTTTTCGACAGCCTGAGGACCTCCGGGATACCGGAGGTCCTCTTTTTTCGTTTAGAAGACAAAATTGATACCAAACTGTAATGACTTCTCCCGGCCTTTTATGGTTTACTGATGCGGCGGAACAGAAAGACCGAAAGGAGAAGGACGTAATGGAACAGAGACGGGAATTTCGCGGCATCAGCGCACTGACGCTGCATCTGCTGGCCATGGCCTTCATGCTGTGTGACCACCTGTGGGCCACGGTGCTGTATCCATACGACTGGCTGACCTGGGTGGGAAGGCTGACCTATCCCATCTTTGCCTTTCTGCTGGTGGAGGGCTTTTACCACACCCATGACCTGAAAAAATACCTGCTGCGGATGCTGGCCTTTGCCGTCATCTCGGAGCTCCCATTCAATCTGATGTACAGTGGGCAGCTGATCTATCCCGTGCATCAGAACGTGATGTGGACGCTGCTGCTGTCCCTGCTGTGCATGGCCGCGATCGAGAAGACACGGCGGCGGGGCAAATGGTGGCTGACGGCGGCGGTGTTCCTGCTGACCGCCGGAGCAGGCTACGTGCTGGGTATACTCACCATGGCGGACTACTTCGGCTGCGGCGTCCTGATGGTGCTGGTGTTCTACCTGTTCCGGGGACGGAAATGGTGGCAGATGCTGGGGCAGGCTCTGGGACTTTACTGGGTCAATGTAGAGCTTCTGGGCGGCATGATGGTACCGGTGACCGTGCTGGGGCATACCTTCATGATCGTTCAGCAGGGGACGGCGGTGCTGGCGCTGCTGTTTATCTGGCTCTACCGGGGACGGCAGGGACCTCATAGCAAGGCCGTCCAGTACGCCTGCTACGCATTCTACCCGGTGCATCTGCTGATCCTGGGACTGCTGGGGCGGTATCTGTAAAGGAAGCTCTGAAGGGCACTCCAGCGGCGTACTCTTTTCTGAAAAGAGAAAAGAGTACGCTGAGTCTGTCGATAAACCCAAAAAACTTGCGGCAGCTTGTCGAAAAGACTTTTTCGACAAGCTGGCTCTTTTTGGACAAGACCATTTACAAGCGTCCATTTCTCGTGTACAATAAAAGAAATAAAATTTTAGCACTATAAAGACAAAAAGAGATTCGGGAGAGAAGACATGAAACTGCTGTACACGATCTATGACTTCATGTGGGGCGATCTCATCACAATTCCCCTGCCGGGAGGCGGTTCCCTGGGACTGTCCCTTCTGGTGCTGATCCTGGTGCCGGCGGGCATCTTTTTTACGCTCCGCACCCGGTTCCTGCCGGTGCGGCTGTTTCCGGAGATGATCCGGGTGACCCTGGAGACGGAGAGCAACGCCAAGCGGGAGGGCATCTCCGGCTTTCAGGCCCTCATCGTGTCCACCGCCACCCGGGTGGGCATGGGCAATCTGGTGGGCGTGGTGGCCGCCGTCTCCGCCGGCGGCGCCGGCGCCGTGTTCTGGATGTGGGTGACGGCGCTGGTGGGCTCCGCCACCGCCTTCGTTGAGGCCACCCTGGCCCAGCTCTACAAGCAGAAGGACCCGCTGTACGGCGGATACCGGGGCGGCCCCGCCTATTTCATCCACAGCTTCATGACCCGCCATTTCGGGAAGAAGACCCGCCGGTGGTCCTTCACTGCCGTGCTGTTCGCCATCTCCGGACTGATCTGCTGGTGCGGCATCAGCCAGGTCATCGGCAACTCCGTGTCCTCCTCCATGTACAACGCCTTTCATATCCCGCCGCTGTACACGGCCATTGCCCTGGCGGCGGTGTCCGCCGTCATTGTGCTGCGGAAGAACGCCACCGTCAAGGTGCTGGACGTGGTGGTGCCCATCATGGCGGGCTGCTACTTCTTTATCACCCTGTTCATCATCGTCAAAAACGCGTCTTTGCTGCCCTCTGTGTTCCAGCGCATCTTCGCCGAGGCCTTCGGCCTGCGGCAGGCGGCGGCGGGCGGCTTCGGCGCCGTCATCATGAACGGCGTGAAGCGTGGACTGTTCTCCAACGAGGCGGGCAGCGGCTCCGCCCCCTGTGCCGCCGCCGCGGCGGACATCGACCATCCCGCCAAGGAGGGTCTGCTCCAGGCCTTCGGCGTGTTCCTGGACACCATCGTCATCTGCAGCTGCTCCGCCATGATCATGCTGCTGGCTCCGGCGGAGAGCGTGGACGGCCTGGCAGGCATGGACCTGCTGCAGGCCGCCATGGAGTATCATCTGGGGCGCTTCGGCGTAGTGTTCATCGCCCTGACGCTGCTGCTGTTCAGCTTCTCCACCTTCATCGGCGTGCTGTTCTACGCCCGCTCCAACGTGGCCTATCTCTGCGGCGACAACTGGGCCTCCCAGACCGCCTACAAGGTGCTGGCCCTGGTCATGCTGTTCATCGGGTGCCTGGCGGCCTACACCTTCGTGTGGGACCTGGGAGACGTGGGTATCGCCCTGATGACCATTTTTAACATGATCGTCTTGTTCCCTATGTCCGGCGAGGCTCTGGCTTCCCTGCGGGACTATGAGGCCATCATGAAGCGGCGGAAGCAGCGCAAATAAGAGACGAATCCAGTGGATCCCGCACGGGGCCGTTTTCCGGGACGGCTTGGTGCGGGATCTGTTTTTTCGGGAAAAGACGCAACGGTTTTTCGGCGGGACGCATATAGGAAAGTGAAAGACGTCAAAAGAAGGGAGGGGGCCTATGGAGGACGTGCTGGCCAAACGGCTGCGGCTGGGAGACATCCAGGCACTGGAGGAGATCATGGACCGCTACAGCGCCTATGCCGCCAAGATCATCGCGGCCTTCCTCAACCGAGCCCTGCCGCCGGAGGATATGGAGGAGGTCCTCTCCGACGTGTTCATCAGTCTCTGGAACAGCCGGAGCCGTCTGGAGGGAGACGTGAAGCCCTATCTGGCGGCCATCGCCCGGAACGCCGCCCGACAGAAGCTGCGGCAGTTCCGGCCTGTGGAGGAGATGCCGGAGGACCTGGAGCTGACGGACAGCACGCCCGGTCCGGAGCGCCGGGCGGAGGACGGCGAGCAGGCCGGGGAGCTGCGGGCGGCCATCCGTCGTCTGGACCCAGCGGATCAGGAGCTGTTCTTCCGGTTCTATTTTTTGGACCAGACGGTGGGAGAGATCGCCGCCGTCACAGGGCAGAATCCCGCCACGCTGCGGAGCCGCCTGAAGCGGGGACGGGAGAAGCTGAAAAAGATCTTGACGGAGAGGGGTGTTTGCTGTGACTGAGAAATGGATCCCAACAGACGGGGAACTGGACGCGCTGCTGGACGCCCAGCCGCAGTTCGACCCGGAGACTGTCAAGGCCCGGACCCTGGCGGCCGTGGCCGGACAGGAACCGCCGGAAAAATACCGCCGCGGGAAATTTTTTCTGCGCTGCACCCTCATCGCCGCGGTGCTGTGCCTGCTGTCCGTCACCGCTCTGGCGGCTGTGGACACCGCCACCGGCGGACGCATCACCGCCGCCCTGGGCATCCGCGCGGCGGAGCCCGCCCAGGAGGCGGAGACTGCGGTCGTGGAGGAGGTCGTCGAGCCGGAACCGGAACCCGCTCCTGAACCGGTGAAGAAGGAGCCGGAGGAACCCCCGGAGGAGCCGCCGGAGCTGGACCGGCAGGTGGCGGATTCGCTGGGCATTCAGCCGGAGCAGGCCAAAAATCTCCGTCCGGCGGTGCAGAAGGTGGAGCGGACGGCGGAGGAGCAGGACGTCCGCATGACGGTCTTACAGACGCTGGGGGACCCGTCCTGCCTGTATGTCAAGCTGCGGTTCGACTTCCCGGAGGAGGTGCCGGTCCATGACTATCTGGAGTTCCAGAACATGGACGTCGACTTCGGAAACTCCGGCAGTTACAGCTATCAATGGACCGTTCTGGAGCGGACCGGCAGTTCCATCACCTATCTGCTGACGGTGTGGGGCTCTGATCTGGAATTGCTGGACGGCAACACCGCCACCGTCACCGTTGAGAACTACGGCCATGACCATCAGTACACGGACGATGAGATCCTCCAGTTGGCGGGCGAGGAGGGGAAGCCCTACACCACCATCATTGCCCCGGACGGGACCATGCGCTGGGACGTCTCGGACAGCGACACGGCGGCCCTGCCGCCCCAGACAGAGGTCATCGTCTCCAACGGCTTCACCATCAGCCGGAGGGAGGACGGCAGCCGGGTGGTGACCTACGACGGCGCCCACGGCGACCGGATGACGACGCTCTATCTGGCGCCGGACTTCGACGCCGAGGTGGCGGGGAAGTGGGAACAGTCCTGGGAACTGTCCTACGAGGATTTGTCCCTGCGCTGGACGGGAGCGTCGGAGCTGTTCGGACCAGTGCTGACTTTGACGGATATCCGCCTCTCTCCGCTGTCCTGGGAGATGACCTTTACGGCCCGGGAGCTGGAGGGGGAGAATCTGGCCTTCAGCCTGCTGCCGGAAAGCGGCTGGAACGCCCGGCTCAGGCACCGGGACGGCTCCCTGACGGAATTCCCCATGCGCCGGAGCGAGGGCGGCGGTTCGCAGGAGCGGGACCCCGGGGACATCACTATGCTGATTGAGACCATCACGGCCATGGACCGGTTCGATCGGCCGATGGATATCTCGGACGTGACTGCCATCGTCATTGACGGCGCGGAGTATCCGCTGACCGGGAACTGACCTTATAAAAATTTCGAATTCTGGATATTTCAATAAAACCACTTCGCGGATAAGATGGAACAATCAAAGCGAGAGGGGTTTTACCAATGAATCAAACAACTGATCTGCGCAAGCGGGCGCCTGTCAAGTGGCTCACCGTGACGGCCCTGCTGCTGGCCATGAACGTGGCTCTCAGCTCCTTCGGCGTCCCGGTGCCCGGCGGACACTTCTATCTGAACGACATCGTCATCGCCGCGGCGGCCATTCTGCTGGACCCGCTGGGGGCCTTCATCGTGGGCGGCGTGGGCGCGTTCCTGGGCGACTTCCTGTTCTATCCCGCGCCCATGTTCGTGTCTCTGGTGACCCACGGCATCCAGGCGGTGTTCATCTCCTGGTGCGTCCGGCGGGCCTCCGAGGAGAAGAAGCTGACCGCCGCCATCGTGGGTGTGGCCGTAGGTGCCCTCATCAACGTGGTGGGCTATTCCCTGGGCCGGGCGTTCATCTACAGCACGCCGGAGTACGCCGTGCTGAAGCTGCCCTTCCAGATCCTGCAGGCGGGCATCGGCGCGGCGCTGGCCGTGGTGCTGTGCTGGCCCTGCCGTCTGCGGGCGGCGTTCCAGCGCATCTTCGAGCGCTGAGCGGATCGTGACAAAAGACCCGTGGGAGGAACTTCCTCCCACGGGTCTTTTCCTGTTTTCCAGTCACTCCCGAAACAGCTGGTCCAGCAGCTCCATGGCCTGGGGCAGGCGCTCCGGCTCCAGACCGGCGTAGTTGATGACCAGCGTGTGGTCGAAGGCCGGGTCCGGCACGGCGGCGTACTCCGACAGGAAGCCCACCCGGATGCCCAGCTCCTCCGCCCGGCGCTGGAGGGCCTGATCCGTGGCCAGGGTGTCCAGCTTCAGCAGGAAGTGCAGTCCCGCGCCGTGCTCCGTGATGGTGACCCGATGGGCGAAGGGGCTCTGCCGGAAGGCGTCCAGTACAGCGGAACGGCGCTGGCGGTACTCGTTGCGCATCCGGGACAGGTGCTGCTCGTACTGCCCGGAGGACAGGAACCGGGCCAGCACCGCCTGCTCCGTGGCGGGGACGGTGCAGGCGTAAAAGCCCATGGTACGCCGCCAGCGGTCCAGCAGCTGGGGCGGCAGCACCAGAAAGCCCACGCGCATGGAGGGGGCGATGGTCTGGGAGAAGGTGTTCATGTAGATGACCCGGCCGTCCCGGTCGATGCTTTGCAGGGGCGGGATGGGACGGCCTGTAAAGCGGAACTCGCTGTCGTAGTCGTCCTCGATGATGACGCCGCCGGTCTCCGCCGCCCACCGCAGCAGTCCCTGCCGCCGGGGAATGGGCATCACCAGTCCGGTGGGGTAGTGGTGAGAGGGGGAGATGTGGGCCACGGTGGCCCGGCTCCGCCGCAGGGCGTCAAGGTCCAGGCCCTGATCGTCCAGCGGCACCGGCACGCACCGGACGCCGCTGGCCCGGTAGACCTGGCTGATCTTGGGATAGCCCGGGTCCTCCACGGCGAAGACGTCCACCTGGCTCATGAGCTGGGCCAGCAGCAGATACAGGAACTCCGCGCCTGCGCCCACCACGATCTGCTCCGGGGAGGCGCTGAGGCCCCGGTAGTCCCGCAGGTCCTGGGAGATGGCCTCCCGCAGGGCCAGCAGCCCCTGATGAGGGATGGGGGCCAGCAGGGCGGTGCCCTCCTGACTCAACACCTGCCGGGTGAGCCGGGACCAGGCGGCGAAGGGAAACCGGGAGGCGTCCACCCGGTTGGTTTTCAGATCCAGTTGCCACGTCCGCTCCGGCGGCGGGGCCAGCCGGGGGATGGGAGCAGGCTCCCGGGCTGGCGGTGCCTGTTCCACCTGGGCCACGAAAAAGCCCTGCTTGGGCTTCGCCAGGAGATAGCCCTCCGCCGCCAGCTGGGCGTAGGCGTTCTCCACGGTGATGACCGACACCCGCAGATGCTCCGCCAGGGAGCGTTTGCTGGGCAGCCGGGTCCCCGCCGTCAGGGCGCCGGAGAGGATGTCACCCCGGATGCGGCGGTACAGATATTCATAGAGCGGCAGGTTTCCCCGCTCCTCCATGGGATATGTCAGCATGGCGGATACCTCCCATCTGACCTTATGAAAAAATCGAAATTTGGATATTCCAATCATACCATATCCTCGCTAGAATCACAACATCAAAATCACGTCAGACGAACCTGAGAGGAGAGAATGATATGGAAAAAGTAATCAGACGGGAAAATACGGCGGCCATGACCGGCTTCCGGGCCATGGTGATGACGGCTTTGTTCGCGGCGCTGGGCTATGTGGCCACGCGGATCTTGCAGATCCCCACCCCCAGCGGCGGCTATGTGAACCTGGGGGACACAGTGGTGATCCTGGGGGCCTATCTGCTGGGGCCGGTGTACGGCGCCGTGGCCGGCGGCATTGGACCCGCTCTGGCGGACCTGCTGTCCGGCTACGCCATCTATGTGCCGGCCACGCTGGTCATCAAGGCCGTCATGGCCCTGCTGGCGGCGCTGGTGTACCGGGCGCTGGGTAAGAAGACGTGGAGCATGGTGGTGTGCGCCGTGGCGGCGGAGGCCGTCATGATCGTGGGCTACTGGCTATTTGAGACGGTGCTGGCTGCCGCCGCGGGAGAGGGCAGCTTCATGGTGTGCCTGGCGGCCTGCGGTGCGGCGGGCATTCCCGGCAATCTGGTGCAGGCGGCCTTCGGCATCGCGGCCTCCACGCTGCTGGCTCTGGCCCTGCGGCAGAATACCCAGGTCCGCCGCCAGTTCCCCAATCTGTAAGAGTCTGCACGGAAAGGAACAGAAAGACCGGGCTGTCATGGGTTCATGACAGCCCGGCTTTTTTGTCGGTCGGAAGCGGGATCAGAAATATCCGCCCAGATCGTCGGGACCGTGGTCCTTAAGACGGCTTCGGGAATCCATGCCGGAGGTGCGCTTGGCGGTCTCGAAATAGGCCAGCTCCGAAGTCTGGTACAGGGGGAGATAGAGGGCGCCCACGATGATGGGGACGATCACCTGGAGCGGAAGGGAGAGCCCCAGAGGCAGCTCCGGCAGAAAAATATCCAACATGGACAGGTACTCCGCCGCGTAAAGATAGATGGACGGAAGAGAGGAGAGGACCATCCAGCCCAGGAAGCTCAGATCCAGGGAGAACAGCTGACCCTTGTAGCCGAAGGTCTGGCGCTTGCTCGTGTTCAGCGTCTCCATCACCCCCAGGTTGGGGTCTTCGCAGAGATTCAGGATGGCGAAGCGGTAGCGGTACAGCGCCACTACCGGCGGGATGAACAGCAGGATCATCAGCGGGGAGAACAGGAAGATCTCCTGCTCATACATCATCAGCAGGACGCTGAAGATCATGCCGGAGGGGAGGGACCACAGGAAGACGAACATCATCTTCGCCAGATACAGCAGGATGAGCCTGCCGGCGAAGGAAAAGCCGTCGAACAGCGTCAGGTATTCCGTGCGCTCACCCCGGCGGATGGCGGCGCAGTAGAGCCAGCAGCCGGCCTCCAGGATCAGAGCCAGCAGAGACACCAAGATCCAGACGAACAGCCCCAGGGGATTGGACAGGGCAGGAATCCCGCCGCCGCTGTTGTTGGCGAAGTAGCTGGCCAGATTCATCAGCCACACCAGGGCCAGATACAGGGTGAAGAACTTTCTGGGAGGGACCTGCGCGTCCCGCAGAAGTTCCCGCGCCTCCCGTTTGACTTGCCTGCGGTCGATATACTCTGCCATCCAAAGACCTCCATATCTGCCCGTCCTGCCGGAGGGCTTCCGCTGCGATTACTGCATAGTTTATCACAGCTGAGGGGAAAAGGCAAGATGCGGCAGAGCCGGTCCGGTGGGGAGTGCCGCTGGGCAATTTATCCAGAACAGTAAAATACTTGTCAAAAAAGAAACGAATTTTGCGGATTTGTGGAGTTCACAGTCTGGACATTTTATGACGGCTGGTGTAAAATAAAACGCAGTATGTGATAGCCGTGTGCTATCCAGCAGAAAAAATGAGGTGAAGACTATGGCACAAGCTTTCTTTGGCGGCGTTCATCCCAATGACATGAAAGCCGCGACCAATGAAAAGGCCATCGAGCAACTGGCACCCCCTGCGAAGGTGGTCATTCCCATGTCGATGCACTTTGGCGCACCGTGCACCCCCCTCGTCAAGGTGGGCGACTACGTAAAAGTGGGCCAGAAGATCGGCGAGTTCCACGGTTTGGGAGCCCCCATCCACGCCAGCGTCTCCGGCAAGGTGATCGCGGTGGAGCCCCGGCCCTACAACATGGGCGGCAACATGATGGCTGTGGTCATCGAGAACGATGGCAAGGATGAGCTCAGCGAGGAGGTCAAGGCCCCTGAGAATCCCGACAGCCTGACGGTGGACGAGATGGTGGAAGCCGTCAAGAACGCCGGCATCGTCGGCATGGGCGGCGCTACCTTCCCCACCCACGTGAAGATCTCCGGCGGCATCGGCAAGGTGGACACCGTCATCATCAACGGCGCCGAGTGCGAACCCTACATCACCGGTGACCACCGGACCATGCTGGAGCGTCCCGAGGAGATCATCGGCGGCGCCACCTATCTGGCCAAGATGTTCGGCGTGGACAAGGTCATCATCGGCGTGGAGGACAACAAGCAGAACGGTATCGACGTCATGAACAAGGTCATTGCCGAGAAGCACGCCCCCGTTGTGGTGGAGCCCCTGCACTGCCGTTACCCTCAGGGCGGTGAGAAACAGCTCTGCCAGGCCATCACCGGCAAGCAGGTGCCTCCCGGAGGACTGCCCTCCAACATCGGCTGCGCCGTGTTCAACATCAATACCACCTGCGCCATCTTCCGGGCCATCACCCAGGGCATGCCCGTGGTGCGGAAGATCGTCACCGTCTCCGGTTCCGGCGTCATCGAGCCCAAGAACCTGGAGTGCCCCATCGGCACCCCCGTGTCCAACCTGTTCGACGCCTGCGGCGGCCTGAAGGAAGGCACCTACAAGCTCATCATGGGCGGCCCGATGATGGGTATGGCCCAGTACACCACGGATGTTCCCGTGGGCAAGGGCACCGGCGCCATGCTGGCCTTCTGCGAGAAGGAGGAGCAGACCGTTGAGAATCCCCAGTGCATCCGCTGCGGCAAGTGCGTGGAGGCCTGCCCCATGCACCTGGAGCCCCTGTTCATGTACCAGTACGCCTCCAAGGGCATGGTGGATGAGCTGAACGAGGCCCATATCATGGACTGCATGGAGTGCGGCGCCTGCGCGTACATCTGCCCTGCCCGCATGCACCTGACCCATATGTTCAAGACCGGCAAGCAGCTGGTGAAGAACAAGGCAGCCGCCGACAAGGCTGCCGCTGAGGCCAAAAAGGCCGCACAAGAGAAGAAGGAGGCGTAAACAATGACCGATTACAAGAATCTCAAGCTGATTGCGACTTCTTCTCCCCACATCCGTTCCGCGGAGAACACCCGGTCCATCATGCTGGATGTCATCATCGCCATGCTGCCGGCTTTGGCCTACGCGACCTGGCAGTTCGGCCTGAAAGCCCTGACCCTCACCGCCGTGTCCGCGGCGGCCTGCGTGTTCTGGGAGTGGCTGTACCGTACGCTGCTGAAGAAGCCCCAGTCCATCGGCGACCTCAGCGCCGTGGTCACCGGCATGCTGCTGGCCTTTGTCTGCCCCGTGACCACCCCCTACTGGGTCATCGTCATCGGCGCGTTCTTCTCCATCGTTCTGGTGAAGCAGCTGTTCGGCGGCATCGGCAAGAACTTCCTGAACCCCGCTCTGGTGGGCCGTGCCTGCCTGCTGGCCAGCTATGTGGGCTACATGACCACCTGGCTGGACCCCGCTGCCGGCAAGGCGCCCCTGATGGGCCTCGTGGCCGACACCATGACCGGCGCCACCCCCATGTCCTATCTGAAGACCGGCGATCTGGCCGCCCTGGCGGAGAAGTACTCCGTTCTGGATATGTTCCTGGGCAAGACCGGCGGCTCTCTGGGCGAGGTCTCCGCGCTGATGCTCATCGCCGGCGGCGTCTGGCTGCTGTACCGGAAGGTCATCTCCTGGCACATCCCCGCCGCTTACATCGGCACCGTGGCGGTCCTGTCCCTGCTGTTCCCCAAGGGCGGCGCTGACAACCTGCAGTTCATGCTGTACAGCGTGTTCGGCGGCGGCCTGATGCTGGGAGCCATCTTCATGGCTACCGACTACGCCACCTCTCCCGTCACCAAGAAGGGCCAGCTGATCTACGGCATCGGCTGCGGCCTGTTCACCGTGTTCATCCGCTATTTCGGTTCCTATAACGAGGGCGTCTGCTACTCCATCATGGTCATGAACCTGTTTGTGCCCCTGATCGACAAGTACACCAAGCCCGTCCGCTTCGGCACCGTAAAATCTGCTAAGAAGGAGGCGGCTGCGAAATGAGTAGCGAAGTCAAGACCAAGGAAAAGGTCAATATGGACCCCAAGTACCTCATCAAACTGGCCGTGACCCTGTGCGTTACCTGCGTCATCGTGGCCGCGGCACTGGGCGCTGTCGACAACGTGACCAGAGGCCCCATCGCCGAGGCCAACCGTATCGCCACCGAGAAGGCCCTGTCCGCGGTGTTCCCGGATGTGGCCGCCCCTGAGTTCCCCGAGCTGGAGCTCACCGACGCCATGACCTCCGCCGCTTCCGCCGCCGGCGCCACGCTGGAGAATGTCTACGAGGTGAAGGACGGCGGCGAGACCGCCGGCTATGCCGTGAAGATCATCGCCTCCGGCTCCCAGGGCAACATCGAGATGGTGGTGGGCGTTGACGCCGAGGGCGCCGTCACCGGCGTGTCCATCGTCTCCAATGCTGAGACCTCCGGCATCGGCTCCAAGGTCATGAAGAACAATCCTCTGCCCAGCGGCACCGGCGTTCTGGACCAGTTTATCGGCAAGAGCGCCGCTGACGGGACCCTGTCCGTGGGCTCCAATGTGGACGCCATCTCCGGCGCCACTGTATCCAGCCGCGGCGTCACCACCGGTGTCAACGGCGCCATCGCCGCTGCCGGCGCCATCGGCTGAGAAAGGGGGATACTGAATCATGAACTTTGGAAAACAGTTTAAGGAAGGTCTGATCACCAACAACCCCGTGCTGGTGCAGGTGCTGGGCATGTGCTCCACCATGGCAATCACGACCTCCTTCTTCAACGGCCTGGGCATGGGCCTCAGCGTTCTGGTCATCCTGACCGCCTCCAACATCGTTATTTCCGCCATGCGGAAAGTCGTTCCCGATAAGATCCGTATCGCCATGTTCATCGTGGTCATCGCCGGCTTCGTCACCTGCGTGGACCTGCTGCTGAAGGCCTTCGTCCCCGCACTGTCCGAGTCCCTGGGCGTGTTCATCCCCCTGATCGTGGTGAACTGCATCATTCTGGGCCGTGCCGAGGCGTTCTCCTACAAGAACGGCGTTCTGGCCTCCGCTGTGGACGGCATCTGCCAGGGTATCGGCTACACTGTGGTCCTGATCATTATGTGCGTCATCCGTGAGCTGCTGGGCGCCGGCACCTTCGGCGGCGGCCTGCTGAACAACGGCGACGGTATCCGCCTCATTCCCGAACAGTTCCCCATCGGTATGCTGACCTTTCCTGTGGGCGGCTTCCTGGTGCTGGGCTGCCTCATCGCCGCCATGCAGTGGGCGCTGAGCAAATCCAAGAATAAGGAGGAGAGCAAGTAATGCAAGAGATCTATACACTTCTCTCTATCACGCTGGGAGCCATCCTGTCCAATAACTTCATCTTCTCCCAGTTCCTGGGCATCTGCCCCTTCCTGGGCGTCTCCAAGAAGGTGGATACCGCCTCCGGCATGGGCATCGCCGTGACCTTCGTCATGGGTCTGGCCTCCGCCATCACCTGGCTGGTGAACAAGTTCATCCTGGTCCCCCTGGATCTGAGCTACATGCAGACCGTGGCCTTCATCCTGGTCATCGCCTCTCTGGTGCAGTTCATCGAGATGTTCCTGCAGAAGGCTATGCCCTCCCTGTACACCGCTCTGGGCATCTATCTGCCCCTGATCACCACCAACTGCGCCGTTCTGGGCGTCGCTCTGCTGAACATCCAGAACAACTACAACTTCATTGAGTCCGTGGTCTACGGCGTTACCGGCGGTCTGGGCTTCCTGCTGGCCATCGTGCTGTTCGCCAGCATCCGGGAGCGCCTGGTGTTCGCTGACTATCCCAAGGCGTTTGAGGGCTTCCCCATCGCCCTGGTCACCGCAGGTCTGATGGCCCTGGCATTCATGGGCTTCTCCGGCCTGAAGGTCTGGTAAGGAGGCACTCGTCATGACAAATATTATCGCTGCTGTCGCGGTGCTGGGTATCCTGGGCGCCGTGTTCGGCCTGGTCCTGGCCGCCGCCTCCAAGATCTTCGAGGTGAAAAAGGACCCCCGTGTGGAAGAAGTCCTGAGCCATCTGGCCGGCGCCAACTGCGGCGGCTGCGGCTTCCCGGGCTGCGCCGGCTGCGCCGCCGCCATCGTGGCCGGCGACGCCCCCATCAACGCCTGCGCCCCTGCCGGCGCTGAGAACGCCGCCGCCATTGCCCAGATCATGGGCCAGGCTGCTCCCTCCGGAGAGCGTCAGGTGGCTTTCGTCCGCTGCAACGGCGGCACCAACGCCGTGAAGCGCTTCGAGTACCGCGGCGTCCACGACTGCATCTCCGCCACCAAGGTGGCCGGCAGCCCCCTGGAGTGCAACTTCGGCTGCCTGGGCTTCGGCTCCTGTGTGGCTGCCTGCCAGTTCGGCGCCATGTCCATCGGCCCCAACGGCTCTGCCGTTGTGGATCCGGACAAGTGCACCAACTGCATGGCCTGTGCTGCCGCATGCCCCCGCAAGCTGATCGTGTCCGTCCCCGCCTCCAAGAAGGTCCACGTGGCCTGCGCCAACCAGGACAAGGGCAAGGCCGCCATGAGCGTCTGCTCCAGCTCCTGCATCGGCTGCGGCCTGTGCCAGAAGGAGTGCAAGAAGGACGCCATCCATGTGGTGAACGGCGTGGCCGTCATCGACTATGAGAAGTGCGTGGGCTGCAAGCTCTGCACCAAGGTCTGCCCCCGCGACGCCATCCTCCCCAAGGCCACCGCTGAGGAGAAGGAGAAGTACAAGGCCATCAAGAAGGCCCAGGCTGAGAAGGCTGCCGCCGCCAAGAAGGCCGCCGAGGAAAAGGCCGCTGCCGCCGCTGCCGGCGAGGCTGAGAAGGTCTGAACGCCCGGTCTGTCATAAAGCGTGAAAACGCGCCCCGAACGTCAGTTCGGGGCGTGTTTTTTTACCCGGAGGAGCGGCGAAAAGACCAAGGGGACACGTCAGAAAATTCGGACTCTGGCGTCATCCGCGGCACCGTCGGAAAGGGGATAAAAACCCGGAAAAGGCCGCAGAATAAAAGTTCAAAAATCCCTCTTGGTTTGTTTACAATTTGTTTATATCCATCCATTGACAATAGGGGGCGGCGGTGGTAAACTCACGTTAGCACTCAGGGAAAGTGAGTGCTAAAAAGGTTTGAGGTGTTTGCATGGATCTGACAGATCGGAAAAAGCAGATACTGAAAGTCGTCATTGAGGATTACATCCGCACAGCGGAGCCGGTGGGCTCCAAGACCATCGCCAAGGAGATGGGCGGCAGCGTCAGCTCCGCCACTATCCGGAACGAGCTGGCGGACCTGACGGAGCAGGGCTATCTGGAACAGCCCCACACCTCCGCCGGACGCATCCCGTCCCCCCAGGGCTACCGGCTGTACGTCAACGAGCTGATGGAACAGCAGCGGCTCAGCATCGCGGAGACGGAGCGGATCAATCAGGCCCTCCAGATGAAGATGGAGGAGCTGGACCGGGTGATCTCCCAGGCGGGGCGGGCGGTGTCCTCCTTTGTGAACTATCCCGCCTATGTGGCCGCCGCCAGCCGGAAAAAGACCATCACCGCCAAGCATTTCGATATGCTGCCGGTGGATGACCGGAGCTGTATAGTGGTGATGATGACCGGCGACAACCGGGTCAAGAGCCAGCTGCTGCGGCTCCAGCTCCGGATGGACCCGTCCCAGATGCCGGTGCTGGCGGACCTGCTGAACAAGGAGTTCACCAACATCTCCACCGACGAGATGAACATGGCCCTGATGCGCATGAGCGATCAGGTGACGCCCCAGATGTTCCTGCTGCTGTCCCAGACCATCGCCTACGCGGTGGATGTGCTGGAGGAGGCGGGACAGAAGGAGATCTACACCGCCGGTGTGACCCAGGTACTGAAGCTGCCGGAGTTCCGGGATGCCGACAAGGCCCATGAGCTGATGAGCTTTCTGGCGGAGAACAAGGAGAACCTGCCGGTACCCGACGACAACTCTCCGCTGAAGATCCTGATCGGGCCGGAGAACGTCAACGCGGCGCTCCGGGACACCAGCGTGGTGGTGGCCAGCTATGATATCGGAGACGATATGCGGGGCCTCATCGGCGTGGTGGGTCCCACCCGCATGGACTACGCCGCGGTAGCGGCCCGTCTGGCCGGGTTTGCCGACGGCCTGACACGATTGTTTGAGAAACGGGATTTACCCCCCAAGGAGGATACAGACAAATGAGCGACGAGACGAAGCAGCCCACTCCGGAAGAAGAGCAGGGCCGGCAGGCCCCCGAGACGGAGGAGACCGCTCCCCAGCAGGAGCCGGAGACCGCCGGAGAGGGCGGAGCGAAGCCGGAAGAGCCCCGGGAGGAGAAGGCCTCCGACAAGCGCAAAAAGGATAAGGACGCAAAGAAGAAGGAAAAAGAGAAGACCTACACCCTGACCCGGGAGCAGATGGAGGCCGCCGAGCTGGCCGCCAAGCAGCTGGAGACGGTGAAGGACCAGTACACCCGTCTGGCGGCGGAGTATGACAACTACCGCAAGCGCACCGCCAAGGAGAAGGAGAGCATCTACCAGGACGCCAAGATCGACACCATCCAGGAATTCCTGGCGGTGTACGACAATCTGGAGCGGGCCGTGGCCGCCGAGGGCGGCGACGATTCCCCCCACAAGAAGGGCATGGAGATGATCTTCGTCCAGTACAAGAAGATCCTGGAGAAGCTGGGCGTCACGGAGATCGAGGCCAAGGGCCAGCCCTTCGACCCCAACCGGCACAACGCCGTCATGCACATCGACGATGAGAATCTGGGCGAGAACGTGGTGGCCCAGGTGTTCCAGGCGGGATTCATGCTGGGCGACAAGGTGGTCCGGCACGCCGTGGTGCAGGTCGCGAACTAAGGCAATTAGGAGTTAGGAATTAGGAATTAGAAATTCATCTGACTCCGTCATTCCTAATTCCTCATTCCTAATTTCTAATTATCATAAAAAACATTTCGATAGATTTGGAGGAATTCATTATGTCTAAAGTAATCGGTATCGATTTGGGAACTACCAACTCCTGCGTGGCCGTTATGGAGGGCGGCGAGGCCGTCGTCATCCCCAACGCGGAGGGCAACCGGACCACTCCGTCCGTGGTGGCATTCTCCAAGACCGGTGAGCGTATGGTGGGCCAGGTGGCAAAGCGCCAGGCCATCACCAACCCCGATCGCACCGTGTCTTCCATCAAGCGTGAGATGGGCAGCGACTACAAGGTGGGCATCGACGGCAAGAACTACACTCCCCAGGAGATCAGCGCCATGATTCTGCAGAAGCTGAAGGCGGACGCCGAGGCCTACCTGGGCTCTCCCGTCACCGAGGCCGTCATCACCGTTCCTGCTTACTTCACCGACGCCCAGCGTCAGGCCACCAAGGACGCCGGTAAGATCGCCGGCCTGGACGTGAAGCGCATCATCAACGAGCCCACCGCCGCGGCCCTGGCTTACGGCGTGGATAAGGAGCAATCCCAGAAGATCATGGTCTACGACCTGGGCGGCGGCACCTTCGATGTGTCCATCCTGGAGATCGACGACGGCGTCATCGAGGTCCTGGCCACCGCCGGCAACAACCGTCTGGGCGGTGATGACTTCGACGAGTGCATCATGAAGTACCTGGTCAACGAGTTCAAGCGCACCGACGGCGTGGACCTCAGCGGCGACAAGGTAGCCATGCAGCGCCTGAAGGAGGCCGCTGAGAAGGCCAAGATCGAGCTGTCCGGCGTCACCACCTCCAACATCAACCTGCCCTATATCACCGCCGACGCCACCGGCCCCAAGCACCTGGACATCACCCTGACCCGGGCCAAGTTCAACGAGCTGACCGCCCATCTGGTGGAGGCCACCATGGGCCCCGTCCATCAGGCTATGAGCGACGCCGGTCTGAATCCCTCTGACCTGAGCAAGGTCCTGCTGGTGGGCGGCTCCAGCCGTATCCCCGCCGTGCAGGAGGCCGTGAAGAAGTTCACCGGCTCCGAGCCCTTCAAGGGCATCAACCCCGACGAGTGCGTGGCCATGGGCGCCGCCCTCCAGGCCGGCGTGCTGACCGGCGACGTCAAGGGCCTGCTGCTGCTGGACGTCACTCCCCTGTCCCTGGGCATCGAGACCATGGGCGGCGTGTTCACCAAGCTCATCGACCGCAACACCACCATCCCTGTGAAGAAGAGCCAGATCTTCTCCACCGCCGCCGATAACCAGACCTCCGTTGAGGTCAACGTCCTCCAGGGCGAGCGTGAAATGGCCGCGGCCAACAAGTCCCTGGGCCGGTTCCACCTGGACGGCATCGCCCCCGCGCGGCGCGGCGTACCCCAGATCGAAGTGACCTTCGACATCGACGCCAACGGCATCGTCAACGTCTCCGCCAAGGACTTGGGCACCGGCAAGGAGCAGCACATCACCATCACCTCCTCCTCCAACATGTCCAAGGAGGACATTGAGAAGGCCGTCAAGGAAGCGGAGCAGTATGCCGCCCAGGACGCCAAGCTGAAGGAGGAAGTGGAGGTCCGCAACCAGGCCGACCAGATGGTCTATCAGTCCGAGAAGACCCTGGGCGAGATGGGCGACAAGATCCCCGCCGACGACAAGGCCAAGGTCCAGTCCGCCATCGACAAGCTGAAGGAGACCTTGAAGGGTCAGGACACCGCCGCCATCAAGGCCGCTACCGAGGAACTGACCAAGGAGTTCTACGCCGTCAGCGAGAAGCTGTATCAGAGCGCCAATCCCCAGGGCGCGCAGGGCGGCGCCCAGGCCGGTCCCGACATGGGCGGTCAGCAGAGCGGTCCCCAGGGCCAGTACTACGACGCCGACTACAAGGTAGTCGATGACGACGACAAGAAGCAGTAAGAGTGACGAGCCGATGGGACGGGGATCTGATCCCCGCCCCATTCGGACGTTTGGCGGAAATGAGGAATCAGGAATGAGGAACCGGAAATTGCCTGTCAAATTCCTCATTTCCGATTCCTAAGGCGGCACCGCGCAGCCGCGCGGCGGTGCCTGAATGACAGGAGCATGACTATGGCAGATAAACGAGATTATTACGAGGTCCTTGGCATCTCCAAGGGTGCCTCTGAGGATGAGATCAAAAAGGCATACAAGAAGACGGCCCGGAAGTACCATCCGGATCTGAACCCCGGCGACAAGGAGGCCGAGGAGAAGTTCAAGGAGGTCAATGAGGCCTACGAGGTGCTGTCCGATCCCAACAAGAAGGCCCGGTACGACCAGTATGGCCACGCCGGCGTGGACCCCAATTTCGGCGCCGGTGCCGGCGGCTACGGGTTCGACGGCAATTTCGACTTCGGCGACCTGGGCGACATCTTCGGCAGCTTCTTCGGCGGCGGCTTCAGCGGCGGCGGACGGCGCACCAATCCCAACGCCCCTCAGCGGGGCGAGAGCATCCGCATGTCCATCGCCATCAGCTTTGAGGAGGCCGCCTTCGGCTGTGAGAAGGCCGTCACGGTGGAGCGCATGGAGCCCTGCGGCACCTGCCATGGAAACGGCTGCGCCCCCGGCACCACGCCGGAGGTCTGCCCGGACTGCCACGGTACCGGCACTGTCCAGGTGCGGCGGCAGACGCCCATGGGCGTCTTCGCCACATCCTCCCCCTGCACCCGCTGCGGCGGAAAGGGACGTATCATCCATCAGCCCTGTCCGGAGTGCCGGGGCGCCGGTTCCGTCCGGCGGCGGAAGACCATCCAGGCCAGCATTCCGGCGGGCATCGACAACGGCCAGACCATCTCTATCCGGGGACAGGGCAACGCCGGTATCAACGGCGGCCCTGCGGGCGATCTGCTGATCACCGTCACCGTCCGGCCCCATGAGATCTTCCGGCGGGAGGGCACCTCCGTCCTGTGCGAGGCGCCCATCACCTTCGCCCAGGCGGTACTGGGCGCGGAGCTGGAGATCCCCACTATCGACGGCAAGGTGAAGTACAATCTGCCGGAGGGCACCCAGTCCGGCACCACCTTCCGGCTGAAGGGCAAGGGCATTCCCTCCATCAACGGCCGGGGCCGGGGCGACCAGTACGTCACCGTGTATATCGAGACGCCCCGGAACCTGAACCGGGAGCAGAAGGAAGCGCTGAAAAAGTTCGCCGAGACGCTGGGCGAAAACAATTATGAGGAGCGGAAGAATTTCTTCCGGAAGTTTAAGAAATGAGCGGGAAGCAATACGCGGCAGACTGCCACCTGCACTGCCGCTGGTCGCCGGACAGCCGGGCCCCCATGGAGGATATGGCCCGGGCTGCGGCGGACATGGGCCTGAACGAGGTCTGCTTCACGGACCATGTGGAGGTCATGACCGCCAAGTCCTGGGTGCGGAACACCTTTGACTGGGCGGCGCTGGACGCGGAGTACGCCCAGGCCCGGGAAGCGCTGGGGGATCGGATCGTCATTCGCCGGGGCATCGAGCTGGGGGAGGCCCCCAGAGACTTCGCCCACGCGGAGGCGCTGTTGGCCCAGATGCCCCCGGCAGACTTCGTCATCGGCTCCATCCACCAGCTGTCCGACGCATACGGCTGTCAGGATCTGGCCTACGCTGCCAGCGCCGATCCGGAGGAGGCCCGCCGTCAGATCACGGACTATCTGGAACTGGTGCTGCGGCAGGCCAAATGGGGAAAATTCTCCGTGCAGGGCCATCTGACCCTGCCCCTGCGGTATATCAACGAGCGCCGGGGCGGGCACATGACCTTCGACGGCTTTGAGGCGGAGGTGGAGGAGATCTACCGGACCCTCATCGCCAACGGCTGCGGCATCGAGGTCAACACCAACCGGGGCAAGGACCCGCTGCCGGACGAAAAGTGGCTGCGGCTGTACCGGGAATGCGGCGGCGAGATCATCACCCTGGGCTCCGATGCCCACCGGGCGGAGCACGTGGGCTGCTGCATCCGGGAGCGGCAGGAGCTGCTGCGGGAGTGCGGCTTCCGGGCGTTCTGCACCTTCCGGGAGATGAAACCCGTGTTCCACGACCTGTAAAGCGGTCCGCGCCGATTTTCCGGTTGCAAATATGGCGGAACACGGGTACAATAGCCATGGAAACGGCGCCGCGGGAGCGGACCGGCCGAACGACGGACTTCCCCGGCTTCCGGGGAGACGTTCAATCTGAACTGTGCCGCACACGCGGCAGAATGGGGGATTTTTTATGAAAATCGCAATGGGCTGTGACCACGGCGGCTACGCGCTGAAGTGTGAACTCATCAAGCATCTGGAGGAGCAGGGCCATGAGGTGAAGGACTTCGGCTGCTATTCCACGGAGAGCTGCGACTATCCGGAATTCGGCGAGGCGGCGGCACGGGCCGTGGCTTCCGGCGAGTGTGAGCGAGGCATCGTCATCTGCACCACCGGCATCGGCATTTCCATCGCTGCCAACAAGGTGAAGGGCATCCGCTGCGCCCACTGCGCCGACTCTCTGGAGGCGGAGCTGACCCGGCGTCACAACGACGCCAATGTCATGGCCATCGGCGCGGGCTTCACCGGCTCTGTGCTGGCCAAGCGGATGACGGATGTATTCCTGTCCACGGAATTTGAGGGCGGCCGTCACGCCCGCCGGGTGGGCAAGCTGGACGCCATCCAGCCCTGAGGACAGACGCGGCACGCCGAAAAGGCGGTGAAATGGATTGTCTGTAATACGCGGATACAATAATTATCGGGGCCGGACGCCCCTGTGGAAAAAGATCGCTGCTGTGCTGCTGGTCCTGGTGATCCTGGCGGCGCTGGGGGTCATTGCGCTCCAGAACTACCTGGTGTACGACGACCACGGCGTGGCACATCTGACGCTGCCCTGGCAGCAGGAGACACCGGAGGACAGCGACGTCGGGGACATCTCCGAGCCGCTGAACATCACGGTGGAGGAGAGGCACGAGCCCCAAACGGAGCTGCGGGCAGTCCAGCTGCCCCAGACGGAATACACCGGCTGGGATATGGACCGTCTGACGTCCTGCTGGAGCGAGAGCTCGCCCTTCAGCGCTCTGGCGGTGACCGTGAAGGACGGCAGCGGCCGTGTCTACTATGACTCCGAAGCGGCGAAGACCGTCACAGGCCGGAGATCTCCGGCGGAGACGGTGGAGACGCTGAAGACCGTGACGGAGAACACCGGAGAGCGCCATGCCATCGCCCGGCTCAGCTGCCTGCGGGACCCCATCGCCGCCAAGGCGGATGTGGAGGGAATGGGCCTGAAGAACACCGGCGGCTATATCTTCTACGACGGAAACAACACCAACTGGCTGGACCCGTCCAAGGAGGGCACCGCTGCGTACCTCAGCGCCCTGGCCAGGGAGTGCGCGGCCATGGGCTTTGACGAGATCTTGCTGACGGACGTGTCCTATCCCACGGAGGGCAAGCTGGATAAAATCGACTACGGAACGGCAGGCTCCCGCCCGGAAGTCCTGTGTGCGCTGGTGCGCGCCGTGGCGGATGCCGTGGCGGCGGACTACCCGGAGGTGCAGATCTCCGTGGAACTGCCCGCCCAGGTCATCACCACCGGCCGGGATGATGCCGCCGGACTGGTTCTGGCGGACATGGCCGGCTGCGTGGACCGCGTCTACGCCGTGACCACGGAATCGGAGGCCCCGATGCTGGCCCAGGCCGCAGCCGCTGCGGGCGAGGACGCCCCCGGCTTCGTGCCGGAGCTGGCGGTGGACCTGCCGCCCTGGGAGATGGAGACGGCCCTCCCCGCAAGCCTGACGGACTATCTTCTGATGGAACAATAAAAGAAAAGAGAACTCCGCCCGCGGCAATTCTGCCGCGGGCGGAGTTTTTTGCGCATGCAGAGGCCCTTCAGTCCTCAAACACCCATCTCTGTCCCTTCCGCTCCACCGGCACCACTTTGGGCGCCAGAGACGGCCATTCGGACAGAAATACGTCGGTGGGGGAGAAGTCCTCCCACTGGTGCATGGGGAAAACGCGTCGGACGTCCGCCAGCTCCAGCAGATACCGGAATCCCCAGGACGCCGCGTCCTCCTGACGGGGATCCAGCGGGGCGAAGGCCAGGTCGATGGAGCGACCCCGGAGAGGTTCAATGTAGGTCTTGAAACTGGCCTCCATGTTCCGGTTCCAGGCACGGTCCTCTCCCTCCCAGTGCCACCAGTTCAGGTCACCCGCATGGTAGACAGTGCAGCCGTCCGCCGTCACCAGAAACGCCACGCCCTCATCGGTGGAGGGCAGGGTCTCCACGGTGACGCCCGGCAGGGGCTCCGCCGTCTCGTTCCCACCCAGCACCAGGCATTTGGCGGCGGTGGCGTCGGACACCTTCCACTTGGTCCGGTTGTGGCTGTCCAGGCGGATGTCCTTTCCCAGCAGGAACCGGATCTCCCGGGCACCGTCATCCAGGGGGAAGATATGGCGGTCAAAGTGGTCGTGGTGCTGGTGGCTGGCGAACACCAGCAGGGGGACGCCCTCCCGCAGAGGTGGCAGCTCTCCCCGCCACCAGTCGAACAGCAGGGAGACGGTGGGCAGCTCCACCAGAAAGCCGCTGTGATCCAGAAATGTGACAGCTCTCATTTCAGCTTCACCGCCGTGCCGTAGGCGATGACCTCCGCGGCCCCCTGCATCACGGCGGAGGAGCCGTAGCGGATGTTGATGACGGCGTCGGCCCCCAGGGCGTCGGCCTCGTCCACCATGCGCTTGGTGGCGATCTGACGGGCCTCGTTCAGCATCTCCGTGTAGCCGGTGATCTCACCGCCCACCAATGTCTTCATGCCCGCCATGAAATCCTTTCCGAAGTTCTTGGACTGGACCACCGTGCCCTTTACGATGCCCAGGGGCTCGATCTCTTTGCCGGGGATGTAATCAATATTCAGCAGCAGCATCTTCTTCTCCTCCTTTGATCTCTTTCAAACGTACTCGTAATACCAGCATGGCCGGCAGGATCATCAGCAGACTCAGAACGGACAGAACGGCAAACAGGACGGCGCACCATCCGGGCAGGTCCGGGATGCTCCGCATGGCCCAGAAGCAGCCGGCGTACACTGCCTGCATCAGGGAGAACAGCACCGCGCCCCGGACGGCGGCGCGCCTGCGGCCTCTCTGCCGCTCCTCAATATTGCCTGGCGTCATCTTCCTCACCTCCGTCGATCTCCCGCAGACGCTGGCGCAGGGCCAGCAGGACGCCCGCCACCACGGCGCCGCCCAGCACGCCGTAGACCATCAGGAACAGCAGGGCTGCGAAGCCCTCGCCGTCCCGCAGAAATTCCACGGCGGCAAACACGGATGCGATCACCAGCGGCAGGATATACAGAACGACTGCCGCTGCCGCGGCAATGGAGGAGATGCGCCGTCTCCGGCGGTCAGAATTGTCTGGCATCGTCGATCTCTCCTCTCCCAATCTCCCGGATGCGCTGGATCAGGGCCAGCACCACACCCACCGCCACCAGCAGGGGCAGGGCCACCAGCACCAGCATCAGGGGCAGCGGCGGCGCGTCCTCCGGAGCCAGCAGATAGCCCCAGATTATCAGAGCCGACAGGGCGGCCATCAGCACCACCGTCAGGACGGCGATGGCCACCGGGGCCACATACCGCACCCGGATGTCCTGCTTCTGCTTGTTCTGGAAGGTGGTGCCCGCGTGCTCCAGCTGTTCCATCCGGTCCAGCAGGGACTGGGCGTCCAGGCCGTCCAGCGTCTCATGGCAGTCCGCCAGCTCGCCGCACAGACGGATGGACTGCTCCAGACTCTCCCGGTCCCGCTCCAGCGTCACCCGGTGGCGGCGCATGGCGTCGGACACCGTCAGCCGTCCTGTCTGGAGGGAGCGGATCTCCTCCAGCGGCAGGCCCAGCTTCCGCAGGAGCTTGATGCGCCGCAATGTCTCCACATCTTCGTCGCCGTAGTTCCGGTAGCCGTTCTCACTGTTCCGCTGGGGACACAGCAGGCCTTCGGCCTCGTAAAAGCGGATGTTCTTCTTGGTGATGCCCACCAGGGCCTCCACTTCGTTGATCTTCAGCGTCCTCACCCCTCTTTCCGGGATTATCGTATACCCTCCACAAGGGGGAAGGTCAAGGGTTTTTTGAAAAAACTTCAACAGCCGGTGAAACTATGCTATAATCTTACCATGAGACACGATGATTTGACAACCGAAATGATTTTACAGCGCCTGCCGGAGCCGCTTCTGGCTTGGTTCCGAGGCAATGCCCGGGATCTGCCCTGGCGCCGGACCACGGACCCGTACCGCATCTGGGTGTCGGAGATCATGCTCCAGCAGACCCGGGTGGCGGCGGTGCTGGGGTACTACGCCCGCTTTCTGGAGGACTTCCCGTCGGTGGAGGCTTTGGCGGCGGCGCCCGAGGACCAGCTGATGAAGCTGTGGGAGGGCCTGGGCTACTACAGCCGCGCCCGGAATCTTCAGAAGTGCGCCCGTCTGGTGACGGAGCAGTACGGAGGGCGGTTCCCGGCGGACTACGACGCGCTGCTGGCCCTGCCGGGCATCGGCGAGTACACCGCCGGGGCTATCGCCTCGGCGGCCTTCGGCCTGCGGGTGCCGGCGGTGGACGGCAACGTCCTGCGGGTGGTCACCCGCGTCACCGACTGCCATGACGATATCATGGACCCGAAGACGAAAAAGGCCGTCCGGGCGCAGGTGGAGAATATTATGCCGGAGACGGCGGCGGACATCCGGATCTTCAATCAGGCAACCATGGAGCTGGGGGCCACCGTCTGCGTGCCCAACGGCCCGCCGAAGTGCGGGGACTGTCCGGCGGCGGAGTTCTGCCTGGGGCGGCTCCGGGGCACGGCGGAGGTCCTGCCGGTGAAGAAGCCGAAAAAGGCCCGCCGGGCGGAGGAGAAGACGGTGTTCGTCCTGCTGCGGGACGGGAAGACCGCCCTGTGCCGCCGTCCGGACACGGGACTGCTGGCGGGGCTGTGGGAGTTCCCCAACGTGGAGGGGACCCTGGACGAGGCCGCGGCGGCGAAGGCCGTGGAGGCCATGGGGCTGACGGCCCTGGAGTGGGAGCGGAAGCTGACGGCGAAGCACATCTTCACCCATGTGGAGTGGCACATGACCGGCTACGTGCTGCGGGTGTCCGGAGCGGGCGCGCCGGAGCTGGAGTGGGTGGATGGAGACGGCCTGCGGGAACATGCGGTGCCGTCCGCGTTCGGGCGGTACTACGCCGAGGCCGAAAAGGAGATACGAGATAGGAGATAGGGGGCTGGAATGAGGGCGCTGCTGTTTGTGTTTCTGGGATGGCTGCTGGGAAAGACCTGGCAGCGATTCCGGAACTGGCGGAGTCACCGGAAGCTGGTGGGACAGCTGAAGAAGCTGGGCGTTTACGGCGGAACGGTGGACACCCGGAAGGTGCCCGGAGAACCGGAGACGCCGGTGAAGCTCTCCGCGGAGCCGGATGGACCGGAGCCTTTTGGGTATAAAATGAGCTGGCTGTGCATTCGCTGCGGCGATCCGGAGCGGGTCATCGCGGCGCTGCGGCCCAAAACGCGGCAGCCCGCCAACTGGAAGACCGGCGTTCAGGCGGCGTATGGGCGGCAGGGCTGCTTCGTCTCCCCCTGTCTGGATGGGTTCGTGCTGGTCATCGGGATTATCCCGGATGCTCCTGAGGACCGGCGGGAGCTGGCGGCGCAGTTTCCGGAGGTGCAGAGCTTCATCTCCCACCGGACCATCGGCTATTACGCGTGGAAAAAGGTTGTGGATGGCCGCTGCGTCCGGGAATACTGCTATAGGAATGTGGAGGCGGAGGCGGATGACGGCCCGCTGACGCCAGAGGAAACGGCGCTTGGCTTTGACTGCCTCCCCCGTAAGGGGCAGGAGGACGGCGAACGTCTCCCCAACGAGGAGGACGTGCTGAACATCGCCGCCGCCTGGGGCGTGGACCCGGGCTTCCGGAAGAAGGTGTATCCGCCGTCGGCGGGGTGGCTCTGCGGCCTGTGACGGCACGAATCGGAAAGGAGATCATATTTCATGGGATGGTTGGTTGGACTGCCGCTGGGACTGCTCCGGCTGCTGTTTGGGTTTGTGATGCTGGCGCTGCGTCTGGCGGTGCCCATTGCGATCATCGCGGTGGCGGTGTATCTGCTGCGCCGGGGACGGAGCGGTTCGTCCCGGCAGGGACAGCCCCGGCAGGAGAAACCGAAGGAGCCCCATTTCGACGGGCCGGTGTACACCGTGGACTATGAGGAAGTGCCTCCCGACGGGGAGGACAAGAGGGAACCATGAGTTCCCTCGAAATGCGCAGGAGCCGGACGGCCCCGGGGAACGGCAAAAGACAGGGGATGGAACTGTGAAAAAGATTCTGGTCATCGGGTCCACGGTGGTGGACGTCATTATCAATCTGGACCATCTGCCCCGGACGGCGGAGGACGTCAACGTCAGCGGCCAGCAGATGGCCATGGGCGGCTGCGCCTACAACGCCTCGGAGATCCTGCGGAACTTCGGGGTGCCCTACATCCTGTTCTCCCCGGTGGGCACCGGGGTCTACGGCGACTTTGTCCGGGCCCATCTGGCGGAGGAGGGCATCACGCCCGTCATCCCCACACCGGACCGGGAGAATGGGTGCTGCTACTGCTTCGTGGAAAAGGGCGGCGAGCGGACCTTCATCTCCTATCACGGGGCGGAGTACGCCTTCCGGAAGGAGTGGTTCGACGCGCTGGACGCCTCGGACATTGGCGCGGCCTATCTCTGCGGGCTGGAGGTGGAGGAGCCCACCGGCGGCGTGATCCTGGACTTTCTGGAACAGCATCCCGGCATCACGGTGTACTTCGCGCCGGGGCCCCGCATCGTGAATCTCCAGCAGGAGAAGCTGGACCGGCTCTACGATTTGAACCCCGTCCTCCATCTCAACGAGGAGGAGGCCGTCTCCGGCGCCGCCCGCCTGACGGGAACGGCCCCGGCGGATGTCCGGGAAGCGGCGTCCATTCTCCACCGCCGCACCGGGAACACCGTCATTGCCACGCTGGGACCGGCGGGCTGCTGGTACGACACCGGCGCGGCGTCCGGCCGCGTGCCCGGTGTCCCGGCGGAGACGGTGGACACCATCGGCGCCGGGGACTCCCACATCGGAGCGGTGATGGCCCGGCTCCAGCAGGGTGCGTCCCTGCCTCAGGCGCTGGCGGACGCCAACCGGATCGCCGCGGCGGTGGTGGGGACCAAGGGCGCCCGGCTCAGCCGGGAGGCATTCCGACAGGCCGTGGACGGCCGGTGAGGAGGAACAGGCATGGCATTCTGGAAAAAGAGCGAGGACCCCTGGGACCGGAAGCCGGAGAAGAAACGGACGGCCCCGGAGCCGACGGAGACTGAAGCGCCTGTCCTCCAGCCGGAGGCGGAGATATCCGCCTCGATGGCGTGCCCCTGGTGCGGAAGTCCCATGCTGAAGGGAGAACTGCGCAGCACCGGCCGGGGCCTTGCGGGCATGTGCTGGAACGAGGGGCCGTCCAGGAGCTTTTTGGAGTCCTTCGGAGCCACTGACCAGCCCGGACGGCTGGAACTGGGTATCAGCGAGGACGCGTGGTACTGTGCGGCGTGCCGGAAGCTGGTGCTGGACGTGGGCGCAGCCCTGAAGCGCGGCGGCCCCAATTACGTCTGGAAGAACGGCAAAGTCGTAGTGCCGGACGATACCGATTCAGAGGAAAGGGAACCATAACGATATGATCTGCAATTTGTGTCCCCGGAATTGCGGGGCGGAGCGGACGGAGACGAAAGCAGGCGGCTTCTGCCGGGAGCCGTCTGTCCCGGTGGCGGCCAGGGCCATGCTCCACCAGTGGGAGGAGCCCTGTCTCACGGGGGAACACGGCGCCGGAACGGTGTTCTTCTCCGGCTGCAATCTCCGGTGCTGCTTCTGCCAGAACCGGCCCATCTCCCAGGAGGGCGTGGGCAAGCGTCTGACAGCGGAGCGGCTGCGGGAGATCTATCAGGAGCTCATTACCCAGGGGGCGGCCTGCATCGACCTGGTGACGCCCACCCACTTCACGCCGGTGATCCTGGAGTCCCTGGCGGAGCCGCTGATGGTGCCGGTGGTGTGGAACTCCGGCGGCTACGAAAAGCCGGAGACCCTGCGGCTGCTGGAGGGAAAGGTGCAGGTGTATCTGCCGGACCTGAAATACGCCCTGCCGGGGCCTGCGGGCGCATACTCCGGCGCGGCGGACTACTTCCATTGGGCCACCCGGGCCATTCTGGAGATGTTCCGCCAGACCGGGCCGTACCGCCTGGAGGACGGCTTGCTGCGCTCCGGCGTCCTCATCCGGCATCTGATCCTGCCGGGGGAACTGGAGAACACCCGGCGCGTCATCGACTGGGTGGCGGAGACGTTCCGCCCGGGGGATGTGCTGTTCTCCCTCATGAGCCAGTACACGCCCCGGCCGGGGGCGGAGGGGAACCTCCGCCGCCACGTCACCCGCGGCGAGTACGCCGCGGCGGTGGGCTACATGACCAACTGCGGCATCACCGACGGCTTCACCCAGGAGCGAACGTCGGCCAAAGAGGAGTACACGCCGGATTTCGACTTGCGGGGCGTGTGACGGAACAAGAAAGAGCTGACGGCGCCGCAGCGGCGCGTCAGCTCTTTTTGTGTGCTTCCGGTCACTTGAGACCGCCCAGCTTCCGGAGGTTCTCAAAGGCCTCGGCATATTTCCGGGCGGAGGCGGAGGGGTTGCCCCGCAGGATGCGCAGGGACTGGCGGTAGGTCTTCCCGCTGCGGGTGCGGATGCGTGCGGCGTGGGTCCGCAGCTTCTCCAGCGCCTCGTCGATTTCGGCCTGACGGTCCGCCAGGGCCTGACCGGTGAGCTCCCGGGTCTCCTCCAGCCGGGCGCGGCAGCGCTCCAGGGTCTCCTCCACGTTCCGGAGGGCCGTCAGCTTCGCCTCGGTGCGGCGGGCCAGACGGGCCTCCATGGCCTCCTCCCGCTTCAGGGCGTGCATGGCCCGCTCCTCGCTGATCCGGGCCCGGACGGCCTCCAACTGGTCGGCCAGCAGGATCTTGTCCACCTCGGTCCGCTCCCGGAACCGGCGCAGGTCATCCTCCGCGAAGGCAGAGTACACCTCCGCCCGCTTGGCCAGACGGCGCAGGTCTTCGTTCTCCTCTGTCAGACGGGTGAGCATCTCCCGCAGGTCCATGGCGGCCCGGAAGGACTGGACGGCGTCCACGGTGGTACCGGCCACCAGCGCGAAGGACAGGGGCTCCGCCAGAAATTGGGGAATAGCCAGGATCATCCGGGCCACCGGCGGATGGACTACCCGCACCAGCAGGATGGAAAACACGCCCCAGGCCAGAGAACTGGTGAGGCAGATGTAGCCGTTGAGATTGCACTTCTGGTTGGAGTAATCCCAGTACCGGACGTGGAACAGGGACTCCATGGCCGCGCCGGTAAAGTACTCCAGAATGGTGGCGGAGACCATGCCGAACAGCCAAATCAGCCACAGGCTGTCCTGCACCCGGATGGTGGACACCAGAATGATGACGGCGCCGCAGCCGTAGATGGGCAGCAGGGGACCGTGGAGGAAGCCCCGGTTCACCCACCGGCGCTGCCTGACGGAGACATAGCAGGACTCCCAAACCCAGCCGCAGAGACAGTAGAAGAAAAAGAACAGGACCCATTGGTCCGCAGTGTATGAGATCATGGGACAGCTCCTTTACAGACAAGATCCGACAATATTAGATCAGTATAGCACACCTGGTGCCAAAGAAAAATAGACGGATGAAGCAAACTGTCAGGAAAGGGCGGAGAGGGGAGCGGTCAACGGAGCGTAGGTTGCGCATCCGGCGGGGATGGAGTATCCTATGCGCAGAAACGAAAAAAGGAGAACGAACATATGAACGCTTATGTAACAGGCGGCACCATCCGGGCGCTGCGGGAGAAGCAGGGCTGCACCCAGCGTCAGCTGGCGGAGAAGCTGATGGTCAGTGACAAGGCCGTCTCCAAATGGGAACTGGGAGTTTCCCAAAGTTAAAGATACCACATCAATCCCACGCGGACTTTTGCTCAACCGATACAGCCGGAGGGCTGGATAACAAGAAAAGGCGGTATGCGCCCCGTGGAGGGGTAGCGTACCGCCTTTTCTTGTGGGGGTTTCCAAAGGGGGCAACGCCCCCATTT
>Ga0129314_1000734_pt1 | contig 30117 bp, 31 predicted proteins | sample O1111metagenome_FD_94431 | JGI IMG/M metagenome (GOLD analysis project Ga0129314, IMG submission 94431) | Orangutan individual fecal microbial communities from fecal samples from Wisconsin, USA - O1111 metagenome | ecosystem: Host-associated > Mammals > Digestive system > Large intestine > Fecal... | reverse complement strand
TTCTTTTTCAAAAACAACCGTTACGCCAAGACTTTTCATTTCGCGCATCGATGCCAGCGCATCCGCTGTGTTGCGGGCAAATCGGGATGCAGACTTGACCAGCACACGGTCAATCAGCCCTGCGCGGCAGTCGTCCAGCAAACGGTTGAACTGCTCACGGTGTTTCGTGCTGGTGCCGGAGATACCTTCATCGGCATAGATTCCGGCGAAATCCCAGTTTGGATTTTCCTGTATCAGATGGGTATAATAATCCACCTGCACAGACAGCGAGTTTAGCTGATTGCTCGAATCACTACTGACGCGGGCATAGGCGGCTACGCGAAGACGCTTCGGTTGCAGCTGTATCGGCTGAATAACTTGGACTTGCGGCATACTATTTCCTCCGAGTTTGACGCTGTGACATTCTTTTTATCACATACAACATACCCGAAAGGCAGGTCAAAAGCTATTCACGAGAACCACTAAACTTCTCGGCGCAAAACGCCGCATTTCCGGGCATAACCAACATTGGCGCGCTGGCAGATGTCCCTAGGCAATCTTCCGCTTGCGGCAGCGGATACCAGCGCGGCATAGGCCAGTGCATATTTCAGCTCCTGTTCCAGCCTTACGGGAAACGGTTCAATCTGCATCTACAGCCACCTCCCACGGCACCCTTTTTCCGGTTCGCGCGGCACGAGCCATGATTCGACTCTCCAACCCCGTTAGATAGAGTTCATATCGCAGATTGGTTTCGGTCGTAATCAGCACTGCACCGTAATTCTGCAGAAAACGCAGGATGCGGTACAAGGTTGTAATGTCGTGGCTCAGTCGGTCAAGGCTCTGCACCAAGACGGCATTGACGCGCCCCTGCTGCACGGCGGTGAGCATGGCGAACAGGACAGGACGCCAAAATTCGGTGCCGTATTTCTGCTCCATGCAAGAGTTTACAATGATATAGCCGCGCCTGTCGGCTTCACGCATGACTTCTGCAAGCTGTTCTTCCAATGCGGGCAGGTTCGGTGCAGCGCTGCGGGCAAACGCCCAAACTTTGTATTCTTTCATGGACGCACCTCAGAATTGATCCATCAGTGGAAGACGAACATCAAAGCGTGGCTTGCCGAAAGATGCCCGCGTGAAGCGGTCACCGACAAAGCGTTCCAGCCCGCTGTTGATGAGCTCGGCGTTCAGGTCACATTCGGTGGTGATGAGATAGACATCATTCTGACGCAGAATTTCAATAACTCCCACCAGTATGTAGCTGTTGCGGCTGATCTGCTCCAAATCGCGCACCATCACGGCTTCAATCCGACCGTTCTCTACTGCGTCCAGCATGGTGCGCAGACCGATGCGGTCTTTCAAGGTGTTTCCGCTGCAATGGTCAAAAGATGTGCCGCGCACAAGAAAACCGTGTCCGGCTGCTTCGTCGATAAGGTCATACAGCCGGTCAAAGGCAATGCGCGGATCGCTGTTGGCGCAGCGCACATAAATCCAGACATCGTGGTTTCGCATAAGGTACATCGCAGATCCCTCTTTCACAAAAAGTAATCCGGGCGCTTCTGCTCCCGGATAAATTGCTGAACATCTTCGATTTTTTCGGTAGTCGGACAGGTTGGCAGCGCTGCCAGCGCGGCATCATGGTATTTGCCGCCGATGCCAGCGCGTTCATCCAGAATCGCCACCACGCAGGAATCCTGCTCGGTACGAATCGCACGGCCAAAGCCTTGCCGCAGCTTCTTCTGCATTTCGGGGATGATTTCGGCGTTTATGTAATCCCGCAGATTAGGATACTGCTTACGCTCATAGTCGCTGACAGGGTCTGGGAACGGGAATGGCAGCTTGGCGATAATCAGCAGGGACACCATATCACCGGGGAAGTCGATGCCCTCCCAGCAGGAGCCCGCCGCGAACAGGACGCCGTTACCGGACTCTTTGAACTGTTGGATGGTACGATTCTGCCCGCGTCCAGCTTGGAACACAGGGAACATCAGCCGTCCGCCCAGCGCGTCGTAAACATTGCGCATCTGGCGGTAGGATGTGAATAGCACCAGCGAGTGGCCGTGACAGGCTGCGGTGAGTTTCACTATCTGGTCGGCAAGGTACTGGTTTTCGTGAACTGCCGCTGCCCGCCGTGCAGGGATATATAGCAGACATTTTTTCATGTAATTAAAGGGAGAGTCTGCACGGAAATGGCGCAGCGGCGTGTAGGCAGTCAGCCCTAAAAGCTGTTCCGTGTGGTCGAAACCTCCGGCAGCCGTCAGCGTGCCGGAGGTCAGAATAGTAGGCTCACGGGTATTCCACAGCGCACTGCGGAGCAACTGTGGTACGCGGCTGCTGGCCGCGCAGAATGTAGGCTGACCGTCTGCAGAAAATTCAAGGTACAGGATGCGCGTCGGAACATCCAAGAGAAAAAGGCGCAGCAGACTTTCTGTTTCTGCCAGCCGATATTGCAGGTAGTGCGTCATATTTGGCAGACTGCCGATATACTGCAAAATGTCGATGCAGTCGGTAAGCGCCGCTTGTCGGAAAGGCGTAAGGCTGAACGGCGCACTGATTTTTCTTTTCGGTATAGAAAAGCTCGGTGTGCAGGAAATAGAGAGTGTGAGAAATGCCGTCCGCAGCCGCTTGGACAAGCCCTTGAAATGGGCCTGCTGTAACAGGCTGCACAGGTCATCCACGTCCTGCGCAGACAAAGTTTCTGTGTACATCTGCCGTGCGGCATCCGGTAATTTGTGCGCTTCATCCACCACCAACGCTTGGTATTGCCGAAGCAGCAGTGGTCGTTCTTCCAGCCGATGGGATGCGTTGGCCAGCAGATAATTGTGGTTACAGATTTGAATGTCCGGTTTCATGGAATCCCGCAGATACTGCTGATAGCGGCAATCTAAGCGCAAGAAACAATCTCGCGGGCAGGACGGCGGCACACAGATTCGGCAGCGGTCATATCTGGATAGGCCGGGTATGTGGTCTAAATCGAGAATACTCTCGGCCATGCGCAGGCTGTTTTTCTGCCGCTGCCCTTTGGAAATTGCTTTTGCCTGACGTTCCGCAAGGCGGGCATCGCAGACAAAGCGTTCTTTGCCCTTGCGGACGACCGCTGTGATCGGCGCAGTGATGATGCCCTCGGCCAGTAAAACAACGGATAGGTCTGGCAGATACTCGTTCAGGATGGCATCCTGCAAAGCAACACTGGAGGTCGAAATCACTACCGGCATTTTCAGTTGATGGGGTCGGTGCATCTGCCACAGGATACAGGCCACAAGATAGGCCAGCGTCTTGCCGATGCCTACGCCTGCTTCGCACAGGGAAATTTCCTTATTATATAAGGTGTCTAAAACTTCATGGCAAAGCGCGATTTGTTCCTCGCGCACCGCCATGCCGTGCCGGGGCAGAATCTCCCGGAAAATCTGTTCGGCTATGCGGTGGGATTCCGCATAGCCTGTCGGATAGGTTTGCATAGGTTTTACACCTCTGTTTTCCATCCCGTTTAAAGCAAAATGATGGGCAGCAGGTGCTTGGGTTCCTGCTGCCCACGATTTGCCCTAAACGGCAAAAGTAAAATAGTTAGTTGGTATGTGCCACATTTGCCGCTCGCACCCCTGACACCGGGAACATAACAGGCAGGGCGTTGGCACACCCGTTCACTGACTCTGCCACGATCTTACTGATTCCAACCGCAGCGCGGTCACCCCCTCTGACGCTGGAGGCCGCTGGCGTATCATTATGGTCTTTCCCGCTGCAATTCTGGTTTGCCAAACCGCCCACCGGGCTTGCTGGGAAAGTAACGTACCTGTTATGCTGGGTATTCGGTTGTCAAGGTGCTTAGCGCAGAGATGCAAAAAGCAACATTAGTTATGCGCTATGTTCCCAGATTATTTATATCTTGGGGACATTTTTATGGTATCAGAAGTGCGAAAATTTGTCTGTGAAGAAAACGCCCAACTTTTAATGAAGTTTAGGGCGTTTTCTTCCTATTTTTGGCTTTTACTAAACTTGGCGTTTCAGCCAATGTCTTTAGAATCCTCAGGGCGGTTTCTTGGCCTTCTCTATTGAGCGATTCAAACAAGCGCGAAGCATCATCGGAATTTGAATGACAATCATCTGTCTGAAAAAGTGTATCAACCGGCACATCAAAATAGCTGGCAATACGGTAGAGCACCCCGATTCCCATTTCGCGGGTACCCCTTTCATATTTAGAAACAACACTGGGATCACTCTCTAATTCCAAGGCGAGTGCTGTTTGCGATAATCCGTGTTGCTTGCGAAGTTTATAAATATTACCGCCAACTGCGGTAATTATTTTCTCGGTTTCTATTCGCATACAAGAACACTCGCCTCCTTCCATAATCTCAAATCTGATAATAAGATGATAGCATAAAGGCAATCTGCTTGTGGTGATGTTATTAACACACTTGCGTGACGTTTATCACACAATTTAGTAATTAAAAAAGCGACAGCCCCTTTGTTAGTCAAGGGGACTGCCGCGATAAGTTTGTAAAATCAATGATTGAGTAAGAACTAAGTATTAGTGCTGATTATGTGTTTTAACGTAGTTTATAAGATTGTTTGCCGTGTTAGCAATCGTTTGACGAATCATTTGTTGGTCGTTTGGTGGAAGTTCTTTCAATTGCTGACTTATCTTCGTAAATAACGCATCAGGTTCTGCAGGGCAAGTATCTACCAAATCACACGGAGATACTTCTAATGCTTTTGCAAGCTGATCCAGCCGGTCTATACGCATAACTTGTGTACCGTTTTCGTACTTAGAGATGACAGCACGGTCAATTTTGGTCCGTCCTGCGAGATCATCCTGTGATAGTCCTTTTTGAATACGGAACTTTAAAATATTTTGACCTACAGCATATATAAAGCTTTGAGGGTCTATTCGGGCCATGCTGACACCTCCTTTCCTTGGCTTAAAGCAAAAAGCCGAAGCAGCTAGTGTAGGTAACTACATACCAATCTAGCTGCTCCGGCCTCTATGTTTATCAAAGAAAAGAGGAATAAATCGGCTTTTTTCCGACTCGTATGCTGCCGAAAGAGTACACAATCCTTACACAGAAAAAACAATATTAACCTAACGGAGCACACTGATGATGTACACTCCGCGCCAGGACTATTATACGTTCTTTTATGTAAGGCAAAGACAACTCTACAACAGCTCTTCTACAATCTGATTATTGGGATAAACCCTAACTCCTTTTATTTTTACAGTAACGGCCGTACCCTATCGGACAGCAAAAACACCTTTTGCAATAAGGGTAACAACAAAAGCCGCTCAGATTGCGGACATTTTGACCTCCTTTATATTTATTTAGAATGTCAGAACCTCAGAAATTTTTGCATTTCTCTTCTAATATTTAACATATTAATTATAACGGATATTCGACAAAATGTAAAGAAAACATCGTCAGCTTTTTGAGAAATAGCGCATTATATATATTTCTACCCTTACTTTTGTGCATCTTATACAGTGGATTCAAAGGTGTTCAACGTCTCACAACAAGTGTAATTCGATTTGAGCTAATAACAAAAACTCTTTCAGTAGACCATTCTGGTTATCTTTACATATCTAGTTTATCTAATTTCCTGCTCAAGTTCATCAAAAATTCGACAAGAGAAAAAATCTCCCAAAGTGATATCTAAGCCATCACAGAGCTTTTTTATTGTAGTGATGGAAATTTGGCGCCTCGAAGAGTCAAGCATACTGTAGACTGTAGACGGAGTAACCCCAGCGCGGTTGGCCAGTTCATTGGGTCGGATTCCGCGTTGGTTACATAGTTGCTGAAATCTTGCGGCGACAGCGTCTTTTACTGTCATAGCGAAAAAATCACCCCGCTACGATAGTACAAAAATCTATGCAGATGCGTATACGCACTTGCGTATATTCTCGGGAAGTGATATACTCAAAATGTATAAAATTTATTATCCTGCAAGTGGAAAGGTTAATCTTTGCGTCAAACCACTTTTATGGATTCGTGAAATTTATGCCTGTGCGAGAATTACTAAATGTAATCAATTTGGAGTACTTACGAAAATATATTTCCTATTTTAACAAAATCGGCTATTTGAAGCGCACACAATAAAGTCTGAAAAGTTGTTACAGAGGTGGAAGCACTATGGAAACCAAGTATCCTTTTCATAAGGTGAAGCATGAGGTTAAGACCATACAAGAACTATTAGACTGGTCGGGCTATACTTATGCATCAAACGATGCTTATCGCTTTTTTGAAGGAAATACAATCTGCGCCAAAACTTACAAAGAACTTCTTCAAGATGTTCAATTTGCAGGTCGTTACTTAAAAGAAAATTTTGCATCGGCTAGTCATATTGCTGTCATTGGTCCGACCAGCTATCAATGGATTGTTGCTTGGTTAAGCATCGTCACCACTGGATTGGTGGCCGTTCCGCTCGATAGGCTGTTGCAGAGCGACGAGATACTAAAGTTGCTCCGGCAAGCGGATGTATCTACCCTTATTTTTGATAATGAACAACATCTTGTTGCTGAAGCCGTTCATGATGCCTGCCCCGAAATTACCTGTATTTGTATGACAGAACCCTTTTATGGGCAAGACTCTTTCGTGGCACAACTTCTAATTCAAAGAAAGCTGGGAGAACCTTTATGGTCCGAGTCGGTTGATTCTGATACTATAGCTGAAATTGTGTTCACTTCGGGAACAACCGGAAATTATAAAGGATGCGTTCTCACCCATAAGAATCTTGCTTGGAATGCTATGAACGGCAGCACTTATGCCGCCCTTACTCCCAAAGATAAAACCATGTCGATTTTGCCAATTCACCACACTTTGGAGGTAACCGCAGGAATGTTGACCCCGTTCTGCTCAGGCGTTACAGTTTGCATCAATGACAGCCTACGGCATATCCAGCGCAACCTAAATATCTTTCATCCCGAATGCATGATTGCTGTGCCAATGGTCGTTGAAATGCTCAACAAGAATATTTGGATAACAGCCAAAAAGACGAAGCAAGAGCAGAAACTGCAGTTTGCACTAAAATTGAGCAAGTGTCTGCAGAAGCTACACATTCACATTGAACGACAACTATTCGCTTCTGTTCTGGATAAGTTGGGCGGAAATCTCCGGCTTTTGGTGGTTGGCGGTGCCTACTTAGAGCCGAAACTGGTTGAAAATTTCAGCGCGATGGGTATCACAATCGTACAGGGATACGGCGTGACAGAGTGCGGTCCCGTAGTCGCCTGCAATACTGACCGAAAGTGGAAGGCAGATTCCGTCGGGCAAACGGTAACAGGCTGCAAAATTAAAATTGTGGATGGCGAAATTTGGGTATCCGGACCGATTGTAATGCAGGGTTATTATAATGACCCACAAGCCAACCGCGATGCGTTTGAAGGAGAATGGTACAAAACCGGCGATTTGGGATATATGGATAAAAACGGATACCTTTATTTGACAGGGCGCAAGAAAAATCTGATTATCCTCTCGAATGGTGAAAATGTATCCCCGGAGGAATTGGAGCAAAAGTTGACGGAAATTCCCGGAATTTGCGAAGTAATTGTATGTGCAGAGAAGAACACCTTAACTGCCGAAATCTATTCAGAACCGGGTGCGGACATCAATGTCATTGAGCAGCAAATCGAAGGTGTTAATAAAACCTTGCCGGAGTATAAGAACATTCGGAAAGTAATCTTTAGGGATACGCCATTTCCCAAAACAACAACACAGAAAATAAAAAGAAACTATTCAAACATTTCATAAGATAGGAGAGCACACCATGACAGAGCAGGAAATCTATAAGATGGTCACAAATATTTTGTCCGACTTTTCGGAGGTTTCCATAGACAATATGCGAATGGAATCCAAATTGATGGCAGATTTAGAGTTGAATTCACTGGATGTTGTAAATATTGTAATGGCTTTTGAAGATTCTTTTAACCTTTCAATTCCCGACAGCGATTTGGACAAGTTCAAAACTATTGCAGATACGGTTAGTTACATTAAAAACCACAGCTAAAGTTGTGAAACGAGGGGATGGCTGAATAATGATTGCTCTGACAACTCCGCAGAAAAATGTTTGGAATCTTCAAAAATTCTATGATGGAACGAGTATTGCCAATATTTGCGGTTCAATAATTTTTGAATGCCCAATTGATATTGATTTCTTATCTCAAGCCATCCAAGAGATGGTAAAACAGCAAAGCGGTATGCGTCTGCGCTTCAGAGAGAAAAATGGCGAACCCATGCAGGAAGTTATGCCGTTTAAATCATTTTCGGTTCCGGTTATACACTTTAAAAGCGAAGAAGAACTGGATAAGTACGCTATCGATTACGCCAAAGCCTCTTTTCCGCTGAATGATTCACCATTTTATCGTATAGAAATTTTTACTCTGAACGGCAAAACAGGTATTCTGATTTGCGCCAACCATCTGATTGCTGATGCATGGACAGTCAGTCTTATTGCTGCGCAAACGTATCAGATTTATCAAGCAATAACTGATGGTAAAGAAATCGCAGAAAATTTCTTCGATTATTTGCAAAAGGCCGAAGCCGAACAGGCGTATAAGACATCGTCTCGCTATGAGCAGGACAAGCAGTACTGGGAAAAGAAATATACGCGGCGCCCCGAAGTCAGTCCAATAAAAGTATCCCTCAAAAGCAACCTTTCACCCCAGGCAGAAAGATACACAACCCAAATGTCCTCTGCTCAAACCGCAGAGATTCAGGCATTTTGCAGCAAAAACAACATAACTCCCGCAGTTGTCTTTGAAGCCGCAATGATGTTCTATCTCTCTAAAATAAATTCAGAAAATGGCACAATCACCATTGGTTCTTTGGTATTGAATCGTGCTGGCCGCAGAGAAAAGAATACAGCAGGTATGTTTGTCACAACTATGCCATTGACCGTAAATGTTTCCCCAAATGATACGGTATTGTCATTATGCAACAAAATCACACTTGCACACAAAGAAATATTCCGTCACGAAAAATATCCATACAGTGAAATTTTGCGTAAACTGCGTGAAGAATCAAAATTTGAGGGTAACTTGTATGATGTTGTAGTAAGTTACCAAAATGCAAAGTTAGAAATTCCGGCCCGGTCCAAATGGTATACTAACGGCTATTGTGAAGTTCCCTTGGAAATGCACATAGACCAACGGGATACCAACTGTACCTTTACCATAACAATTGATTACCAGACCGAACTATTTGAACAAGAAGAAATAGCTTTGCTCTATGCACGTATTCAATATATAATCAAGCAGATGGCAGAAAATCCCGAAGCTGTACTGCAGTCGGTATGTATTCTTCCTGATGAAGAAAAGCAGAAAGTATTATATGATTTTAACGATACTGCGGCAGATTATCCAAGGGATAAGTGCATTCACGAATTGTTCACTGCGAAAGCCCAACAGGTTCCGAACAAGACCGCGCTCGTTTTTGAAAATCAACAGTTCAGTTATCAAGAACTTGATGAAATGTCAAACTCGCTGGCACATTTTTTGCGTCAAAAAGGTGTAGGTACTGGGTCTATTGTGCCCATTATTGCCAAACGCAGTTGGCATATTATTATAGCTATGCTCGGCATATTAAAGGCTGGCGGAGCATATATGCCGGTTGATCCAAGTTATCCGGTTGAACGAATTCAGTACATGACAGAAACTGCCCAATGCAGTCTGGCACTCACTTACGGCTATTGGGGAAACACTGAAATGGAAACCGTTCAGCTAGAGAATTTTGATTTTTCCCACAATGTTAAACCAATCAATAACTTAAATACAAGTGATGACCTTTGCTATGTCATTTTTACGTCCGGCTCGACAGGAAAGCCGAAAGGAGTTTCTATCCGTCATTACAATGTAGTAAATTATTCTACAGACAGTGAATATAATGTGTGTCATCGAATCGTTAAAGCAAATGACAATAGTATCGTATCTGTCACGAATATTGTTTTTGATATTTTCGTAACCGAGACTTTACTTCCATTGCTGAACGGAATATGCATTTATTTTGCCAATGATGAGCAAGTCGCTTCGCAGAAGAAATTATCAGAACTGATTTTGTTAAAAAGTATTGATGTTATTCAGACCACTCCGACTAAAATGCGCAGTTATATTATGGATAGGCAAAATCTCTCTTATCTCAAAAAGATAAAAATAATCATTTTGGGAGGCGAAGCCTTTTCTGATGATCTTTGCCAAATTTTGCGTCTCTATACAGATGCAAGAATTTTCAATATTTATGGCCCAGCAGAAACAACTGTATGGTCGACCAATAAATATATGAAAGATTCTATCATTACGATTGGCACGCCTATTGCAAATACACAGGTATATATTTTAGATACTGCTCACGCCCCGCTTCCCATTGGTGTTGCTGGTGAGCTCTGCATTTCTGGAGATGGCGTCGGTAAGGGTTACCTAAACAGACCCGAATTGACCGCAGAGAAATTTATTCCGAACCCATTTATTCCAGGCAAAACGATGTACTGCACAGGTGATTTAGCCCGGTGGCGAGAAGATGGAGAAATTGAATATTTGGGTAGAATCGATACACAGGTCAAGATTCGAGGACTTCGTATTGAACTGGGTGAAATTGAAAGTGTTATAAGTAGTTTTGATGGCGTGCAACTCGCGGCTGTCACCGATAAAAAAGATGAATCGGGACGGCAATACTTGGTAGGCTACTATACATCACAGTCCGTAGTAAATGAGAAAGCCCTACGCAATCACCTTGGCACAAAACTGCCACGCTATATGGTGCCCAACTATTTTGTTCACTTAACCAATATGCCCATGACTGCCAGTGGAAAAATAGACCGCAAGAATTTGCCTCTTCCTGTTTTTTCAGAAATCAAAAGGGAATATACTGCTCCGGTAACTGAAACAGAAAAGGCTTTATGTTGCATACTTGCGGAACTATCGGGGCTGGAACGTGTAGGTGTAACAGATGACTTTTTTGAAATTGGCGGCGATAGCTTACGCGCAATCGAATATGTGGCCGAAGCCCACAATAAAGGAATTTCTTTTGCGCTGCAAAATGTTTTTGACTATCCAACAATTCAGAAACTCTGTGCTTTCATGTCGGGACACAATCATACGAAAGTCACCTATCCTGCAGAACAGTTTGTAAAGTATGAACAGTTGCTAAAAGGAAACCGGATAAGCGAAAATTTCGCACCAGTAAAGAAAGCACTGGGTAATGTATTTATCACGGGTGCAACAGGATTCTTAGGCAGTCATATCATAGACCAAATCATGAAGTTGAATGAAGGTAAGGTTTACTGTTTAGTTCGTGGCGGACAGGAACGCTTAGAGTCAACGTTGCGGTACTATTTTGGCGATTGCTATATGGCTGAAATGGGAAATCGGATTTTTGCTATTGACGGAGATATTACCAGAGCAGAATTGTCTGGTGAACTTCCCACAGACATCCAAACCGTTATCCATACAGCGGCAACTGTCAAGCATTATGGTTCATATAACTATTTTCACGAAATTAATGTCCAAGGGACGAGAAATGTGATTGCCTATGCACAGCGCGTGCGTGCGAGACTAGTCCATATTTCGACGTTGAGCGTGAGTGGAAATAGCTTTGTGGACGCCTTTGATATATATCAAACAGAAAAGGAAATGAATTTTGCGGAAACTTCACTGTACGTTGGACAACCTTTGGATAATGTCTATGTACACAGCAAGTTTGAAGCAGAACTGTCTGTTTTGGATGCCATGCTGGAAGGCTTAGACGCAAAAATTGTGCGTGTTGGTAACCTTACTAACCGTATGTCCGATTTCAAATTCCAGCCCAATTATCAGTCAAATGCATTCTTGATGCGCTTTAAGGCCGGTATAGAATTTGGCTGTTTGCCAGACTATTTGCTGCATCTTTACGCAGAATTTTCCCCCATTGATCAAACAGCAGAAGGTGTTGTAAAAATCGCACAATACGCAGACAGCCAGACAATATTCCACCTTAACAGTAATCGTCCGATTTATTTTGACCGCTTAATTAAAGTGCTTAATGCGCTGGGAATTCCGATGCGTCTGTTGTCTGGCAACGACTTTGATGCTGCACTCCAAGCTGAAGCAAAAACAGAGGGAAAAGAATACATTTACGAGGCGTTCCAGAATGATTTGGACGAAAACGGAAAGCTGGATTATGATAGCAATATCCACATTAAAAACGACTTCACCGTCTGGTTCTTGAATCGGGTGGGTTTTGAATGGGCACAAATCGACGTGGATTATATAAGAGGATATGTTGACTATTTCCGTAATATCGGCTATCTGCATATATAACAGCCTAATTGTTTCCAAAGAAATTCATTGCATTTGTTCGGCTACCGTTGACATGTACTTCTAAATGTAGATGACTACCTGTCACCCGCCCGGTGTGACCTACATAGCCGATGACTTGTCCCGCCTGCACCTGCTGACCGGTGGTGACGCAGATGGACGAACAGTGGGCGTACAGTGTTTCCAGCCCGTCGCCGTGGTCGATTTGGATGTAGTAGCCGTAGCTGCCGCCCCAACTGTCAAGACCATTGGCAACACTGACCGTTCCGTCTGCAGCGGCGAGGATCGGCGTACCCTCAGCACAGGCAATGTCGGTGCCGGTGTGGGAACTCACCTCGGCGGTGATGGGGTCCACGCGGTGGCCGAACTGTGAGGTAATCGTACCCGCCACCGGCAGCGGCCATTGCAGGGTGCCTGTCGGGGTTCGGGTGCTGTCAGGAGGCATGATCTCTCCCCCGCCCTGGGCAAAGCCGCCGAGCAGTTCTGCCCACAGTTCCTCGTACTGTGGGTCTTGCAGCAGTTGCAGGTAGGTGTTTTGTCGGGTGGTGAAATGATAATCTGCCGCCATCTCATCGGGTGTTTTGTGGGTCAGTTCGATTACGAGGACAGTTTCGGTGATTTCTGTGGTAGTTGGGTTGCCGTCCTCATCAGTGGTGTCTATGGTGACAGCCTCCGGGTGGGTGTAGTAGTCCACCGCGTTCATTGCCCACATAGTTTCCCGCAGTTTGTCCACTTGATTTTCCGTCAGCGCCGCCACCGGGGAACCCTGTTCATTGCCGGACACATACGAAGAAAAGACCGCCAATACATTCTGCCAACGGATGTAGTACACATCATCGTTGGCTGTAATGTCTTGGCGGTCATGCTGTACCGTATTGGAGATTTCTTCCAGCCTGTCGCGGTATTCTTCCGTCAGTGTTTCCACCGCCTGCTGCACGGTAATGGTATCTGCTCCGGGCGCGTCGGCGGCAAAAAAGATGCCGTAGGCCGAGCCGGACACAAATGCCACAAGGCTGATGACAATAATAATACTGAGTGCCACGCTTATGCCTGTGGCAATGGTCGTGACCAGGCTGTGTAAACTGGCAAGAAAGTTCCGTATGGCCGAGCGCACCGCTGTGACGGTCTTGCGGGCGTTGGCAGCGGTTTTCTGGATGGAAAGCTGCACTTGGCGGGTACGGGTCTGCATTTGTGCTTGGGCTGTTATGCTCCGCACCGTTTCATTTGCGGCGGTGCGCGTCCGGCGCTGACTTTGGGTCACGCCGCGAATATCGCGCGGTGCGGTCTTGGCGGTGATGGATTTTTCTTTTGCCCGCTGTCGGGGCAAATCTGCCCCACGGCGCGGACGTTGCGCCGCATCGGGCAGCGTGCCGTACTCGGCTTGTTTCGGGCTGACACCGCGCTCACCGGCGGCGTGGGCGCGGGCAGCAGCTTCCTTTTGGCGGTGCTGGCGGGCTTGGGTTTCTGCCAATTTCCGCCCCTGATGCCGCACAAAAGCTGCCGACTGTTCCACTGCCGAACCCGCAAGGTCTGTCGTTTCCTGCTGTCGGGGTTCGGTGTCATTTTCCCGCGCGGCGGTGCGGACTTGTTCTTTTGTTTTTATCCACGCCGCTTTTAGGGCGGCTTTCGGTATCGCCCCCGCCGTACTTTTGGGGGTGCGGGCGCGGGGTTTTTGTTTATTCTCTTTTGGTGTTCTCATACTCTCACCTCGGTTCGGTTATACGCTTTGCCACAACGACCACCCTGCTGTTTTTGCCGGAATCGTCGCAGGTGGACAGCGTGATCAGCTTGTCACCATAAACAGCCGTCACGCCGGTTTCGTACAGGGCGGCGTCCTTACAGGCGTCCACATAGGCGGCAAATTCCTGTGATGTTTCGGCATCGGTACATTGATAATAGGCAAACAGGTGTTCCGCTTCGCCCCGAAATACCGCCATCACGGTATATTCTGCCTGTGCCGTCAGGGTATCAAATTGGATAATTCTGTGCTGCTCCCAAAAGGATTCGCGCTTGTATTGCAGCAGGTCAGAGAACATGGTGCCGTCCTTCATGTTGTGTCCGTACACAAGGATGTTGTCGGATGGCGTTTGCAGGTCGCAGTTTGCCTGCACATACGGGCAGCCGTGCGGGGAGTCGGCTTTTTCAAAGTTGTGTTTTAGGTAAAAGTCGGGGTCATGCTTTGACTGCATGACCGGGTAGTTGATGTTGGTTCCGTCAATCTGTATCCACCCGGCAAGGTCGCTGTTTTGCGCGTACAGCGCCTGATTCTGCGGCAAAAAATCATTCCCCTTTGACGCGGTGTCACCGGGGGAATTCTCTGTCTGCGCGGCAAGCTGCTGATACATTCGGCTTTGCGTACAGGAGTCGGCAGCATAGCGGGCAATGCCAGCGGTACTTGCAAGAAAAACAGCGGCAAGGGGTAAAAGCAGGATGCGGTAAAATTTCGACATAGTATGTCCTTTCTCGGAATCGGTTTGCAAAGGAAAAACAGACGATGTATAATACAGATATGTTCAAGGGTTGCGGGGTGTTTATGATGAATTTGTATCTCAGTGCGGCGGAGTACGATTACCACACGCTGCTCAAGGTAGCCGAGATGGCAGGGCTTGCGGGAATCATTGGTTTTCATGAGGCCGGGGACGGCTATCTGGTGACCTTCCCGCAGGGGGAAAATGTTCAGGCTCTGATAGATGACTATAAGGGACGGCTGCGGGATTTGGAAAACAATATTTGGCAGCATTAAAACAGGTCTATAAATCGGCATTTGCACAATTCTTGAACTCAACATAAACTGCCATCAGTGTTGTTCCGTTGCCCGTTCTTTGCTGGTAGAATAAAACCATCAAATGAAGGAGGCAACAAGCCATGAATACAGATAAAATCTATGCAGAACAACTCGCAAACGAATATGCACTCAAGGACACCTCCAAGGTGATCGCTCTTCGCAAGCTGGATGCAAAAGCCAAGCTTCCCGCAACTGTTTTTACCTACACGTTCGGTATTATCACTGCGCTGGTAGCCGGTGTTGGGATGTGCCTTTCCATGAAGGTCATCGGCAGCGGTAGCACCACTATGTTTGTCCTCGGCGTGATTGTCGGAATTATCGGGCTACTGGGCATGGGCATTAATTACCCCATCTACAAAAAATTGCTGGCGCAGGGCAAGCAGAAATACGCTTTTGAAATCATGGAATTGGCAAAAGAAATCAGCGAAAAGTAAACAACAACACGAGACGGTATGTCTCTTAGATCTGAGAAATCCGGTAACACATATCAACATTGATGTGGATGTGGAAGAAATGGTGCAGGATAAAAGAGGACTGGCAACCTATGGGCAAATCAAGGATTATGTTCTGGAATGCAGTGGTTTGAAGGTCAGCAGTCTCTATATTGCTCAGGTAAAGCAAAAACACGGCATTATTGAGCGCGAGAACTACAATAAACCGAAATCTGAGGATGCCAAGCAGCCACAATGTCCACCGGAAAAGGAAAGAGCCATTACGGAGGCATTGAAACACTTTGGAATGATTTGACATCAACATAAGGAAAACCCGAAGCAGCACCGTAAAAGTACTGCTTCGGGTTTTTAGTGTTTAGCCTTATATGCTTCACCCTATGCCCAGAATGGACTTTATTGCTCAGACCAGCTTAGAAAGCATGGGATCTTTAATGAATAGCATTTGGCATGGCAGTTATTCTTTCTGCTCTGCGGGGTCTAAGTATCGCATCACCTTAGCCGGCACACCGCCGACGACCGCATAATCCGGCACATCCTTTGTGACGACCGCACCGGCTGCGACAACCGCATATTTCCCAATCGTCACACCGGGACAGATCGTGACATTCATGCCAAGCCAGGCATTTTCTCCGATCGTCACCTTGCCGTAAGTATAGATCTTATGCCGTTCATTCATATCATGATTGATCGTAGCTATTTTCAGCCCCGGCGCTATCATGCAGCCGTCTTTGAACTCTATCCCACCCGAGGCAGATAGAACCGCCGAATGATTGATAAACACGCCCTTCCCGAAGGCAACACGGTTGCCGAAATCGCAGATAAACGGCGTGAGAATCCGAACATCATCCAGCTTGCGTCCAAATAATTCTTCTAAATAGGTAATATAGGAAGGATCGTCCGGCAAAACCGCATTTGCCTTGGCGCAGAGCGTCCGGGCACGCATCATCTCCTCCACCGCTTCCCGAAAGTAGTCCTGCGTGCAGTCCGTCGGGCCACCCTGATCCATCAACTGATAAACATAACCTTTTTCATTGTTCATTGTGTAACCGTCTTTCTATCTGAAAATGAGCCTTTACAGCTTATACAGCAGCGACTTTTCCAAAAATTCCTCCACGGCCGGGCCGGCCTGCCGGGGTGCAAAGCAGGTATGCCCGGTATCCAGCGCCGCAATTTGCCGCATCTCGGCCTCTGTCAGCGCAAAGTCGAAAATGCTCAGATTTTCCTTCATGCGCTGCGGGTTTGCGGATTTTACGATGGGCACGATGCCGCGCTGCGTCAACCAGCGGAGCGCCACCTGTGCAGCGGTCTTTTTGTGGTTCGCAGCAATTGCGCAGAGCGTTTCGTTCCGGAAAAGGTTCGCCTGCCCCGCGGACAAGGGTGACCACGCCTGCATCTGAATGTCCTTGCTCTCCATGTAGGCGCGTTCGTCCTCCCGTTGGAAGAAGGGATTGCACTCCACCAGATTGACCGCCGGTTTTACTTTATTCCAGAACATAAAGTCCGCCAGCTTGTCCGGCGTGAAGTTGTCCACACCGATGGCGCGGACCTTCCCGGCGGCGTATAGTTCTTCCGATGCGCGCCAAGCGCCGTAGTAGTCGTTATACGGCTGATGAATGAGGTACAGATCCAGATAGTCAAGCCCCAGATGCTCCATGGAGCGCTCGAAGCCCCGCTTGGCTCCTTCATAACTGGTGTCCGTGATCCACAGCTTCGTGGTGATGAACAGTTCCTCTCGGGGAACCCCGCAGCGGCGGATTGCCTTGCCGACAGCTTCCTCGTTTCCATAGGCGGCAGCGGTATCGATCAGCCGATAGCCCGCACGAATGGCCTGCACAGCGGCTTCTTCGCACGCTTCGGCATCCGTCATACGGAATACACCGTAGCCGATCTTCGGCATGGTGATTCCGTTATTTAAGGTAATTCGTTCTTCGATCATTGTTGCGCCTCCTTTATCTGCTCTCATGAACCCACTTTTCAAGGGCGGTCTTTGCACTGTCTACGCTGCTGCCCTGAATGGCAAGTCCCTTCGTGACCGCTGCGCCGAGTGCGGCTTTTTGAATGTCCTGCACGGTATGAGAAAGACCGCTGCCCTCATGGGTGCAGAAGGGATGGATGGTCTTGCCGGTAAAATCGTATTGTTCCAGAAAGGTGTAGACCGCCATGGGCATCGTACCCCAGTAATTGGGATAGCCCAGATAGATCTCATCATATATGTCGAGGTCATCGGGGAGATTCAATACTTCCGGACGGGCGTTCTTCTGCAAGTCGGCCTTTGCCTCGGCAATACAGGTCTGGTACTCGTCGGAATACGGCTGCGCCTGCTCGATTTTATAAAGTGCACCGCCGGTCAGCTCGGCAAGCAGCTTTGCTGCCCTTTCCGTGTTGCCGACGGTAAGGCAGCGATACGCGCCGCCAAAATAGTTCTCTCCCGCACGGGAGTAAAATGCAATCAATACTGCCATAGATTTTTCTCCTTATTCCAATTTTCGATATTCTTCTTCACTCACCGGTTCGCACCACTGACTGCGGCAGTTTTCGCCCGGAACCTCTACTGCCAGATGGGAGAACCAGCTGTCCGGCGCAGCGCCGTGCCAGTGCTTGATGCCGGGGACGATGTTGACCACATCGCCGGGGTGCAGCTCCTGCGGCTCCTTGCCCCATTCCTGATAGTAGCCGCGCCCTGCCACGCAGATAAGGATCTGTCCGCCGCCTTTGTCAGCTTCGTGGATGTGCCAGTTGTTGCGGCAGCCGGGTTCAAAGGTCACATTGAAGATTTTGACCTGCTCCGTGGATACCGGCGCAAGATAGCTCTGTCCGCTAAAATACTGTGCGAACCCATCATTGGGTGCGCCGATAGGGAATATCATCTCATTCTGGTGTCTGGCTTTTGCGTCGGTAATATCGTCATCCGCCCAGACCTCCTTTGCCATGCGGAATGCTGCCCATGCCTTCGGCCAGCCTGCATAAAATGCCGCATGGGTCAAAATCTCGGCAATCTCTGTTTTGGTCACACCATTGTTCTTTGCGGTCATCAGGTGATACTGAAAGGAAGAGTCCGTCAATCCTTGCGCCATCAGCGCCACCACCGTCACGATGCTGCGATCCCGCAGGGAGAGCAAGTCTTCCCGGCTCCACACCTCACCGAACAGCACATCGTCATTGAGCTGTGCGAACTTCGGTGCAAATTTGCCCAGAGCATCTCTGCCAGCTGTTTGTTTTTTCATGTTCATCTGCCATTTCCTTTTCTGAACGCTTCTCACAAAATGGACATAAACCATTCCACGGTTTTGGGATCATAGTGGGAGAAGAACAGGCTCTCGCCGCTGTCCAGTGCCTCGATGTCCGCCATATCCTCCACCGTCAATGTGAAGTCGAACAGGTCGAAATTCTGCTGCATCCGATCCTTGTGGGTGGACTTAGGGATAACGACCACATTGCTCTGGAGCAGGAAGCGCAGCGCGGTCTGGGCGGCGGTCTTGCCGTACTTTTTGCCGATCTCGGTCAGCACCGGATTGTTGAACATATCCCCGCGTCCCTCCGCAAACGGGCCCCACGATTCGATCTGACAATCGTATTTTTTAAGGTATTCCTTCGCGGTTTTCTGCTGCTGGAACACGTGGGTCTCAATCTGATTCACTGCGGGCTTGACCTCGGCAAAATGCTGCATATCCAGATAGCGGTCAGGGCCGAAGTTGGAAACGCCGATGGCGCGGAGTTTGCCTTCTTTATAAAGCTCCTCCATTGCCCGGTAAGTACCGTAATAGTCCCCGAAGGGCTGATGAATGAGCAGCAGATCCAGATAATCGGTACGCAGCTTGCGCATGGACTCTGCGATGGACGCCTTGGCCTTTTCGTAGCCTGCATTGGTGATCCAGACCTTGGTGGTCAGGAAAAATTCCTCACGGGGAAGGCCGCTTTCCGCCAGCGCCGCACCGACACCTTCCTCGTTGTTGTACGCCTGCGCCGTGTCGATGCTGCGGTAGCCCACCTCAATGGCATCCAGCACACAGCGCTTGGTGTCCTCCGGCGGCGTCTGATACACGCCGTAGCCCAGCTTCGGCATTTTGATACCGTTGTTCAATGTTACATATTCCATGAAGATACCTCCCTATTTCTGAAAAGCAGATTTGGTTCTATCTGTACTTTACAACGAGATTGGAACGATGTACACTATTTATATTGCAAAGTGCTTTTCAGAATATGAAATGCAGAGGTGACAGTATGATTGATTTATATGAACTGAGCCAGTTGGTGGCGTTTGCGGATCTCGGCACACTCAGCCGTGTTGCGGAGAAATTTCATATCTCCACGCCCTCCGTCACCCGCTCTATGCAGCATTTGGAGGACGCCTTTGGCGTGACACTTTTTCACCGAGGGAAAAATAAAATCGAGCTGAACGAAACAGGGCTTACCGCCGTGGAACACGCCCGCAAGCTGCTCAGTGAAGCCGATCAAGCCGTGCAGCAGGTGCAGGATTTCGACCAACGGCAGCGGACGGTGATTGTGCGCTCCTGTGCCCCCGCGCCGCTTTGGGAATTACTGCCGAAATTAAATACGCACCGACCGGGTATGATGCTTTCCTCTGCGATCTGCCAGAATGAGGAGGTGCTCTCCGCTTGGCAGGACGGCTCCTGCGACATTGCCATCCTGCCCTTTCCCATCGATGGTGCTGCGCCCTTCATGCAGGAAAATCTCTTTGTCTGCGTGCCGCTGGAGCATGAGCTGGCGAAGAAAAGCGAGCTGACCTTTGCAGATATCAACGGCTTCAATTTCCTGCTGCGGACAGAATTGGGGTTCTGGGATACCCTCTGCCGGGAGAAAATGCCCGCTTCCAAGTTTTTGGTGCAGTCCGACCCTACCGCCTTTGAGGAACTGGTAAGGGCCTCCACGCTGCCGTGCTTTTCCACGGATTACAGCCAGCGGCAGGGCGGCTACCCGAGCCGGGTCAATATCCCGCTGACGGACAAGGAGGCACAAGTAACCTTTTACCTTGCCAAGAGAAAGCAAACGGCGGAGAAGAAATGATTCTCTCCGCCGTTTGTTTTTTGTGTTTCCTGCGCAGACATTACAAGCTATCTTTTGCAGTTTGTATATCGCTGGATTATATCTTCAGCCTGTGCGATGACCCCCGCGGGCGATATAAAAACAATGCTGTATCTTCCGGTTCTGGACGATACAGCATTTTCTTTGCAATTAAAATAATCAGACTTACAACTTCCGGTTTGTAGCGCCCCTGAGGACCACTTCGGCGGCCCTTTATTTTTATATTTCATGTGCTTACTCCTTTTGCACTTCGTCCGGCTTGGTCGTCATCAAGCCGTAGAGCTTAGTATTTTTCGGAAAACTGTTAGTGAAAGGCACGATATTTCCCGCGCAGCGAATCAACCCGCAACCTGCGGGAACGTTGGTGACATAGCCAAGCTGGTTGTCCGAAATGTTCAGCAGTTTCGCCAGTTCAACGCGGTCGGTGGCGCTCTGGTTCAGCATTACCAGAAACTCCGAGTTTGCCAGCATCAGGCGGGCGGTGTCGGAGCGCAGCAACTCGTCCACATTCTGCGTCAACCCGGTCACAAGTCCGTTGTACTTGCGGATGCGTTTCCACAGCTTGTAGAAGAAATTGGCGCTGTACTCATAGCGGAACAAAATGTAAAACTCATCGCAGAAAATCCACGTTCTGCGCCCCTTTTTCCAGTTCTGAATCACGCGGTTGTAAATCGCATCCAGCGTCACCAGCATCCCCAACGGCATAAGCTGCTCACCCAATTCGCGGATGTCGTAGGCGATGATCCGCGCCTGCGTGTCCACATTGGTGTGCCGGGCAAAGGTGTTCAGTGTGCCGGTAATGAACAACTCGGACGACAGCGCCAACCCCTGCGCTTCGGGTTCCGGCTGCATTTGGAGCAAACGGTAAAAATCCTGCAGCGTGGGCGGGGTGCCTTTATAACCGTTGCGGATGTAGGGCAGGTACACCTGCTCGGTGCAGCGACCGAGGATGGACTTTTCTTTCGCGGTCACCATGCCGTCACCGATGAGCTGCTCAAACAGCGACAGAACAAACTCCGACTTGCTGACGATGGGATTGCGCTCGTCGCCGTAGGCGCGATCCATGTCCAGCGCGTTGATGTGGGTGTCGGATGTGGCCGAGATGCGGATGACCTCGCCGCCGAGCGCTTCGGTCAGATAGCCGAACTCCGACTCCGGGTCGAGGATGAGGATGTCATCCTCGGTAGAAAGCGCAATCTGCACGATTTCTTCCTTGGCGCTCATGCTTTTGCCGGAGCCGGACACGCCCAAACGGAAACTGTTGCCATTCAACAGCAAGCGGCGATCTGCCACGATCATGTTCTTGCTGACGGCGTTCTGCCCGTAGTACAGACCGTGCGGCTGCATGATTTCCTGCGCGCGGAACGGAATCAGCACAGCGGTGCTTTCGGTGGTCAGCGTGCGCAAGGCTTGGATTCTCCGCAGCCCGTAAGGCAGCACCGTGTCCAGCCCATCTTTCTGCTGCCAGCGCAGCGTGGAAAGCTGGCACAGGTGCTTGCGCGCCGTGGCGTAGAGCGTTTCGGTGTCGCTGTCAAGCTGCTCTTTGCTGTCAGCCAGATGCACCAGCGTCACCAGCCCGAACATCATCCGCTGGTCGCGGGTCGTCAGATCGTCCAGCATCTCCTTGGTTTCCTTGCGCTGCAATTCCATATCGTAGGGAATCGTGGCAGTAAAATTGTTGTTGGCGTTCTGGCGGCGCTGCCAGTTGGCGACGTTCGTTTCCACGCCCAGCAGCGTGCTTTGCAGCTGGCGGGCAGCTTCGTCCGTGGGAACCGGCAGAATGTCGATGGATAGCATCAAGTCGCGGTCGAGGTCGCAGAGTTCCGACACGAAGCTGTCCTTGATGTAGCTGGCGTAGTCCTGCAAATACAACACGCGCCCATACCGCGCATCCAACTTGAAATGGTCGGCAGCAAATTCCATGCTATCCGGACAAAGCCAGTCCTTGAAATGCTGCCCGCGCTTGGCGTGTTCGTGGATGTTGAACTCCGCCGCAGCTTGTTCCCCTGCCTTGAAAAAGTCGCGGAAAATGTGCAGGCGCTCGGTCAGCGTTAATTCAGTTGCCACCGAGGAAAGCTGGGCAAGGTGCGTCACCAAATCCGTGCCGACGCGGGCAAAGTAACTGCGAGCCTCATCTGCGTTGCGCTTTACCACGCTCACGGTCAGGTAGCGCTCCCGCACGATGCTGTTGCTGGTGCCGGTCACTTGGGCGGTGAGCATTTGATTGAACTCGTGACGATATTCATCCAGCCCGTCATCCTTGTCCGGCAGCAGGACGCTGCGCTCGAACTCAGCCTTGTTGATGCGGCGGTTGTAAATGGTAATCTTCGCAGACGCGCCGGAATCGAGAGCGTTCAGCAGTTCCGAGTAATCAAGGAACATACTGGTCTTGTCCTCTTTGCCGGCGATGGCATAGTTGATGTCGGTAAACGACCATGTCTTGGAATATTGGTTGCCGACTTGGAAAATCCCATTCGTAAAAATGCGGCGGATGGGAATAGCGTCCTGTACGCTGCGCGGAATACGGAACTTCTCACGTTCCAGCTTCTGCGCTTTCGACAGGGTTTTAATCAAGCGGTTTCCTCACTGTTATGGGTGTTTTTCTTCATAGGCAAACCTCTCTTTCGTTTCATGCCCGCGCGAATGGCGGGCTGCATGGCTTCGTAGTAGTAACTGTCGGACTTGAACACAACGCGTTCAGGGCAGAGAATTTCGGATTTCACCCACGCCCAAAGCACCTGTTCGGCGGTCATACCGTGGTAGGTGAAAAAACCGCAGGCGGCAAACGGCGCGGCCCCCAAGATGCACATCCAGCCGATTTCTTCGGTGCCGACATACGGCTGCAAGGCAAAGTAAATGCCGACAGCCACCGCCACAGCCAGCACCGAGCAGATGAACTGCCGGGTGTTCAGCCCGAAAAAGATGTTTTCGTGGTAGTCGCGGACTTCCTTCGGTATTTTGATTTCTATAAAGCATTCCCTCTTTCTTTGTTAAATAGGTTGAATTTCTCCTACAATTCATGTATACTATACTTAAAGGAGGCGTTGCATTATGGTTATTAACACAGACAATCTTGTATCCATCACGGAGGCCAACCAGAATTTTTCCCGTGTAGCGCGAATGGTTGATGAGAACGGCGCGGCGGTCATCTTAAAAAATAATGTTCCGCGTTATGTGCTAATGGAATTCAGCCAGGTCGAGGACGAGCAACAGGCTAAAGACGAGGACATTCTCGAAATCTCCAAGCGCCTGATTGCCAAGAACAAGCAAGCCTATGAGGTACTTGCCAAATGAAAACGCTGAGCAAAGAACAGGTTTTAAGGCTGCATAATGCTCTGTTGGAGACGTTTGGCGGTACTGCCGGTATCCGTGACGATGGTTTATTGGAATCTGCTTTGAATGCGCCTTTTGCCACATTCGGCGGGCAGTATCTATATCCATCCGTGCAGGCAAAGGCGGCACAGCTTGGATTTGGCTTAGTCTGCAATCACCCATTCGTGGATGGCAACAAGCGCATCGGCGCCCACGTTATGCTGGTTTTTCTGGCAATTAACGGAATTGAACTTGACTACACGCAGGAAGAACTGATTGACATTATTTTGCAAATTGCAAGCGGTCGTGCAAAGGCAGCGGATTTGCTGGAATGGATTCTCTATCATCAGGCATAATATTTGCGGCGCACCATAATGGTGCGTCGCTTTTGCTTTACAATCCCATAATTTCCTTAACAATGCGGTCACAGCCCTTAATTGCTCCCACCAGCACCAGCAGGTTGAACGCCAGTTCCCCAACGTAAGTCCATACCGCCGTCACCACAGATGCACCGGTATCCACGGCGGGCGGGCTGGACGAAATGGCGGAGAAAATAATGCAGGACAAGGCAATCACCACGCCCTGCAAACAGACCCCTGCATAGCTGCGGATGAAGTTTTTGCCCACGCTGCTGGTGGGTTCACCTGCAAATGTGGACAGCGGTATCGGCGCAATCGCAGCGTACATCCACAGGCTGAACATTCTGCCGTAGACCGTGAGAATCATGGTAAAAGATAAAACCGTAATCAACAGCCCGCCGATCAGCGTAACCGCCCACAGCGGGATGCTATCCCAAAAGCCCACATTGTTGATGGCGTCGATCAACTCCTGCGGCAGCGATACGCTGCTCATCCCGGAGCTGCCCGATTGGGTAATAATGGTGGACACCATGCCCTGCACAACGGAAAACACAGCCAGCATCAATTCCAGCCCATAGGTCACCGCGCCTTTGGCCAGCGCAAATCGAATGAACAGCTTGAGCGCGTGTTCCGGCTTTTTGACCTCGACAAAGCTGCCGCAGGTTTTCATAACACCCACGGCAAAGAAAAGCACCAGCAGCCCATAGCCAATCGCCTGCAAAGCGCCGTGGATGCCGGTCATCACGCCCCAAACTTGCCCGCCTTTGAAGGTCTGCGGGCTTTCGGTCAGCAGCGACCAAATCTCCGCCAGCTTGTCGTTCCATGTGGAGAGCGCGGCATTTAAGTTGCTGACGATCCATGACTCACCCACAGGGCATCACCGCCTTTCCTCTTGGCGCTATCCTCACGCGGTAATGAGGTCGAGAATTTCCTTGGCGAACGTAATCACCAGCCCGCCCGCCAGCGTCAAAAAGCCTTGGCTGCGCTGGCTGGGGTCGTGGCTCTGCAAAGAAAGACCGACCTGTACGATGCCCCACCCCAGCAGGATAAGCCCCACCGCGCGAATCAGCGAAAAGATGAACGTGGAGAGATTTTCCACGACCACCAGCGGGTCACTGGCGGCAAAGGCGGGCAGGGCAAAAACAACGCCGCACACCATGACGGCGTACAGCGCAAACAAATTGAGAGAGATTTTCACGGATTTTTTGTTATGATTCAGCTTCATTTGGGCCTCCTGATTCTTTGTATGGTAGGCTTCATTTCTGCCGCTTCGGCGGGCAGAAAGTCGTCCATATCCAGCAGTTCATAATTTTCGGGTGCACCGGGCAGATCGTCCAGCGCATTGTCGGCGGCAGTGTAGTCGTAAGGGGCTGCGCCGCCGTCCTCGGTGCAGCGGATGTTGGGGTGCTTCAGCAAGTTATACTTGAAATCCACCACAGGGCGCTCTCCACGGATAAACAGGATACATTTGCTGTTGTCCAGCAGCCGCACCTCGTCCGGGGTCATAAGGTCGCGCCCGGACTGCTGGTGGTTGATGCTGTAACTGCCGCTGCGCCCTTTGCTTTGGTTATAACTGGTCGTGGAGATGGTTTCTTTCCCCAGCAGTTCCGAGACATATTTGTGGGTTTCTTTTTCGGTGCCGCCGAGATAGAGGAACTCGTCGCACAAACCGACCAGCGATTCCCAATCGTCCTTGTACATAGCTTTCAGCTGCGCCATGTTTTGCACGATGATGGAGCAGAAAATAGCGCGGGAACGCATGGTGGCCAGTGCTGACAAAAAGGTGTCTTTCGGCAAGGAAATGTTGGCGTACTCGTCCATAAGGCAATGCACCGGCACAGGCAAGCGTCCTTTGTGTACGCGGTCCGCTTGACGGTACAGCGTCTGGATTAGCTGCGTGTAAATCATACCGACCAGATAGTTGAGGGATTTGTCCGAATCCGGGATGCAGCAGAACAGCGCAATTTTGCGCTCGCCCAATTCCTGCAAATGCAGTTCGTCCGTCATCGTCAGCTTGGCGATGGACGGCAGATTGAACGCGGCAAGGCGCACACCCACGCTGACCAGAATGGACTTCGCGGTTTTGCCCGCGGCTTGTTTGAAAATGCGGTACTGCTTACAAGCGATGCTGTCGGGTTCGCGCATTTCCAAGCGCTCGAACAGGATGTCCAGCGGGGATTGGTAGTTGTCATCATCCTCGTGGACTTCTGCGGCAGCGATCATCTCCATGACCATCGAGAAGTTTTGTTCTTCGGGCGGGGCCTCGTGCAGCAGGTACAGCATGAGGGCTTGGAGCAGCGCCGTTTCGGACTTTTCCCAGAAGGGGTCGCTGCTTTTTGAATGCGATGGTGTTGTGTTCTGAATCAGATTTTCAATCAAGGTCAGCACTTCACGGTCATCATGCACATAGACAAAAGGATTATAGCAGAACGACGTGTTAGGGTTTATGAGGTCGAACACAAGTACCTCATATCCCTTTCGCTTCAACAAATTGCCGGTTTTACGCAAAATTTCCGACTTTGGGTCAGTGATTACCATAGAGCAGGCACATTCCAGTACATTCGGCACACCATAGGTGCGCGTTTTGCCCGCGCCGGAGCCGCCGACAATGAGGATGTTGGTGTTATGCTTGTGTTTGTAGCCATCTATCCCGATGTGAAAATGCTGGGTCAGCAGCAGGTTCGACCCGTGCCTGTCCATGTAGAACTTATTCAGCCGAAACACGTCACCCCAAGCCGCCGAACCATGCTCTGCACCGGGGCGGGTGTTCTTCTGATCCGTCACGGCCACGATAATCACCACCGCGTAAATCACCGTAAACACCAACAGAAAGCGCGGGCTGTCGCTGACCCACGCCAGCGCAAACGGCTCTGCCAGTGCGCTGTTCAGCGCATCCAGCAGAGCCGTTATTTTCATGCCCGGCTGCCAGCAGCAAGCCACTGCCAGCGCCGCCCACCACACGATGGGCAGCGGCAGCAGCCAGACCCACCAAGGGTTCTTTCTTCCCGGCGTGGTGGACTACCTTTCCTCACCGCGATGGTGCAGGCGCGTTCGCTGTTCCGCATCCCACGCCAGCCGCTTCTTCCAAAGTTTGGGCAGAGTGCTCGCAATGTCAGGGCTTAGCTTTCCTTGCCGTGGTTGGGGCGTTTCCTCGCGGATACTTTCTCTTAGATAATCCCACTCCCACCTGCATGAAATGTGTTCCAGATAAAACTTATCGTAGCTGTCCAGCCCGCTGATGTCGATGTAGTGCTGTACTTCAAGGCCGAGCAGGTAGCGGTCAAAAGCCTGCTCCTGCTCACGGTTCGGATAAAGCAGCACACGCATGATTTCGGCGTCCAGCGCTCCGGGGGATTGCAACAGAGTGGGGTATTTTCGGCGCAGTTCCTTGGCAATGCCCTCCTGCGCAAAATAGGTAGGCAAGGCTCTCCCCACAAAGGCAAGGCTTGTCCGGTACCCGCAATCCTCCCATTCGGTGTCATCGAACGGAATTCTGAGTGCAGCAAGCGCATCAGGGTCTTTCAGCGCCTGCCGAAAGACATACTGTCCTTGCAGAATCAGCCAATTTTTGAAATAATCGAATCGGTCATCCGATGTACCGCCGTTGATGATACAGGCCGCGGCAATCAACTGCGGACTGTTTGCTATCCTGCGGTATTCCTGCCATGCGCAGTCGAAGCCGACTAATTCATCCGGGGACAGCGTCAAAAGCTGCTTGTACAGGGATTCCCGCAGTGGTTCACCTTCCAACGCTGGTGCTATGGCTCTGGCGTTGTTGATGACCTCCCAAAACTTATCTTTCGTCATAGGAATGTTCTCTTGCCAGTTCTGCATCTTCTTCACCAGAGCAGCAGCGGCGTGTGGGCGTGGAGCAGCCGCGCCAGCGCGTCATCCACGGCATCGGTATAGCCGCCCTCAGCCAAGCGCTGGGTGCGCAGTTGGTTGAGAGCCGCTTTTGCCAGATGATACTCTGCCGCTGACAGCGTCAGCTTGCCGCCCGCAGGCAAATCGTTCACCCGCAGGATGAGCCGTCCCGTTTCTTCGGCACTGCCGCCGCGGGCGCGTTGACCGTAGTAGACATCGCCCAGCGCCCGGAGCAGGATGCTTTTGTTGGCACGGTCAAGTTTAACTTTACGTTCTGTCATAGCTTTTGCACCTCCTGTTGCCTACAACATATCCCAAAAGCGCTGTCAAAGCTAGTCCGCACTTGAAAACAAACAGAAAACATTTACAGCACCTTTTCTTTGCGCCGGATTTTTACCGGCAGCTTGGGCATACGGTCTTTGGGTGCCTCTGCCCGGTTTCGCAGGTAGGCGGTAATATCCCGCAGCTCCCTGCGCACACTGGGGCGCTCACCCTTGGCCCGAAGCTGATCGGCGCGCGGCGACGGCGAGTTTGCAAAAGATTTGCTGCTGTCGGAGAAAGGCTCGGACGGACTGGCGCTCTCCGAGCCCTGCGGAAAACCCATGTTGAACTGTTCCTCGTCTGCGCCGACCTCAAATTCTACCGCGCCATCCTCGGTCTGGACGCGCTCGGTTTCGGGGGCGGGTTCTCCGTATTTCTGCTGGGCGTCCTCGATGATTTCTGCCATGCCGGTGTCAACAACATCCAACTGCAATTTCTCAATGATGCGGTTAGCCTTGGATGCATCGTCTTGCAAAATGGCAATCTCAATGTGATCGGGATCCATCTTGTCGCGGATGGGGCAAAACAGCAGCCCATGTGCTTTGGCGGCACGGGCAAAATCGTGCATACGGTCTTTGTCCACCGTAAAAAATTTCAGCGGTTTCTGCTCTTTCAGCAGCCGAATAAGGTGCGTTTTGCCGTGGGTCTTTTTGCTGTCGTGCAGCACCGCCTGTGCGAAAATAACGAAGTTCTTCGCAGCGGTGCCGGAGATGCGCAGGGCAAACTCTGCACCCTCCAGCGAGTAACGGACGACTTGATCTGCGGGTTCAGAACCGTAATTCATCTGGCATCACCGGCCTTTTCCTTGGGCGATGGCAAGCGGCTGAACGAATCCACACCGGGGATGAGTGCAAGACTGCGCCCGCAATCCCAATTCATGTGGATCTGTCCGGCATCATCGATGAAATCAACGGTTCCCATCGAACCGGGCGGAACGGCCATCTCATCTTCCATGCAGCTGAGTTGCAGTCGCGTGCCGGGCGGGTACTTGCGGCGCAGGTGTTCGATGTAGTCTTTGTTGGGGTATTTCATGGACATCTTTCCTTTCGTGATTATAGTGTTAAATCAATGTTGGGTCTACGGTCATGCGCACGTTCCTGTTCGTGCTGTTGCTGTTCGGCGCGGACACGGCGGGCTTCGGTGAGGTGCTGCTGTACCTCTAGGGAGTGTTCCGCGATTTTGCGGCAGAGCCGTTCTTCTTGGCGAAGCTGCTTTAGGGCTGTGTTGACCGATTCGCGTTGCGATTGTACATCATCGGTTTTGGGTAGTTGCTTACGCTTTGTCTGCAACTGCCCAATTTCCGTTTGCAGGGTTTGTCGGTAAGTTTCCAGCTGCTCCAGCGTGTCAATATTGTTTCGGGATAGAAACTCCATCTGACGAATGCGCTGATCCAGCTTGTAGGCATCCTGCCGCACGGCATAGCTGGGACGGCGTGGCTTGCGAGGGAGGGCGCCCAACTCGTACAGGTAACGGTAGTACAGCGCCCGCAGGCCGGTCAGCTTGCGGCGGGGTTTCTTTCCGCTGTGCAGGCGGCCATGCTGAACGGCAGGTGGATTTTCCACATACGGGCGGTAGGTGTGTGGATACAGGATGCGTGTCTGGATGGCTTCGGACGTATACCGTTTGCCCAGCGTTTTGAATCGAACAAAGCGCTCTTTTCCGGGCGGACGCAAAACAGGATACTTGCGCCCCATGCGGACTTCATACCCTTTGCGTTCCAGCGTGTTAAGGAAC
>Ga0129314_1000732_pt1 | contig 30184 bp, 27 predicted proteins | sample O1111metagenome_FD_94431 | JGI IMG/M metagenome (GOLD analysis project Ga0129314, IMG submission 94431) | Orangutan individual fecal microbial communities from fecal samples from Wisconsin, USA - O1111 metagenome | ecosystem: Host-associated > Mammals > Digestive system > Large intestine > Fecal... | reverse complement strand
TGGCATAGATCTTTGCCGGTGCATAGCCATAGGACAGTACATAATATAGGAAGAAGTCATGCAGTGCATAGGGCCCCACCAGATCTTCCGTCTGCTGGCTGATCTTTCCCTCAGCATCCGGAGTTTGTTTACTTTTACTGGTGTACAGCTGTCTGTCACCCGCGGAATCCCTTATCATCCCGGCGGGATATGGGGCTGCTGATGCCTGCCAAGGCATCCTGCGCCTGCAAACCGGCCTGTCCGCTCACCGCCAGATCCCCCAGGCTTACCATTCCGCATAGTTTTCCGTTCTCCACCACAGGCAGTCGGCGCACTTGCTCCCGGCCCATCAGCTCTGCTGCCGCCGCCGTGTCCATATCCGGTCTGGCGCATATCACCCGCCCGGTCATTACCTCTGCCACGGTGGTATTGGCAGCGATCCGGCCGGATGCCATGCAGCGGGTCACCAGATCCCGGTCTGTCACCAGACCGCACACCCTGCCGTCGCTGCCGCATACCGGCAGGATCCCAATATTATAATGTGTCAGCGTCCGAGCCGCCACTGCCACGCTTTCCTCCGGGTGGATCCGAATCACCGGGCACGTCATCACATCACGAAGCTTCAAAGCCTATCTTCCTTTCCTGATTCTATTCTCCCGGAGAGGATACCCATCTTCTATATAAATTAAACCCCGGAAGTTTCCTTCCGGGGCTTCTATTATAAGAGGATACGCTTTACTTCAACACCAGCTCTGCGATCTGGACGGCATTGGTGGCAGCGCCCTTGCGCACCTGGTCGCCGCAGCACCACAGGCACAAGCCCTTCTCATCCGTCAGATCCGGGCGGATACGGCCCACGAACACGATATCCTGATCGGAGGTATCCAGGGGCATAGGGTAGCGCCCATTGGCAAGATCATCCACCAGCTTACAGCCGGGCGCCTGGGCAATGGCACGGTGGGCCTGCTCCACGGTAACAGGAACATCAAAATGGCAGGAGACAGAAATAGAATGACTGCGCACCACCGGCACCCGGACACAGGTGCAGGATACCTTCAGCTCCGGCAGGTGCAGGATCTTCCGTCCCTCGTTTTGCAGCTTCATCTCCTCGGAGGTGTAGCCTTCAAAGGCCTCTCCGCCGATCTGGGGGATCAGGTTATAGGCGATCTGATGGGAGAACACTCTGGGCTGGCAGGGCTTGCCCTCCCGCAGGGCCTCTACCTCCTCCATCAGCTCCAGAGGGCCTCCGGCACCGGCACCGGAAACTGCCTGATAGGTGGAGGCCGTCATGGTGCGGATGGGTGCGATACGATTGAGGGCATTGACTGCCGTCAGGGTAATAATGGTAGAGCAGTTGGGATTGGCAATGATGCCCTTGTGCCAGGACACGTCCTCCGGGTTGATCTCCGGCACCACCAGGGGCACCTGGGGATCCATGCGGAAAGCAGAGGAATTGTCCACAAATACTGCACCGGCACGGACAATGGCAGGGGCAAAGCGTTTGGCAATGGCATTCTGGGCCGCACCCAGAACGATGTCCACCCCTTCAAAAGCCCCATCACAGGCCTCGGCAACAGGGATCTGCTGTCCCCGGAAGGTGACAGTTTTGCCTGCACTGCTTTTCGATGCCAGGGGCAGCAGTCTGCCCACGGGGAACTGGCGCTCCTCCAGAATCCGGATCATCTCCTGACCCACTGCGCCGGTGGCGCCCAGAACGGCTACGGTATATTGCTTCATGGTCGATCCCTCCATTTATTTCATATTGACAAAGCTGCGGTACAGCACCCGGATGGCCTCCTGGAAGTCCCGGTTTTCCACACCGAAGACGATATTCAGCTCATCCGGTCCCTGGTTGATCATACGGATATTGATCCCGGCTTCGCCCAGGGCGGCGAAGATCTTACCGGAGATGCCGGGACGGAAGGCCATTTTCCGACCCACAGCCGCCACCACGGCGATCTGGTCGTGAACGTCCAGCGTATCCGGCTCCACATCCTGCCGAATCTCGCTGAGGATGGTATAGAGATTGGAAGCCACAGACTCCGTCGGCATCACAACGGAAACATTGTCAATGCCGTTGGGCACATAATCCACGGAGATATTATGCCGCTCCAGAACGGACAGCACTCTGCGCAGCACACCCACCTGGTTGCTCATGCCCCGCTTGCTCAGGGAAATGATGGTAAAGTCCCGCTTGCCGGTGATGCCGGTAAGGAAGCGGTTGGGGTCGGTATCCAGCCGGAAGTTCTCCTGAATCATGGTTCCCGGATCCTCGGGGGCATTGGTATTGCGGATATTCAGGGGGATGTTCTTTTCCCGAACCGGGAAGATCGTCCCCTCGTGGAGCACCTGGGCGCCGGAATAGCTCAGCTCCCGCAGCTCATCATAGGTGACCTCCGGGATGGTCTGGGGATTTTCCACGATTCGGGGGTCTGCCATGAGGATGCCGGAGACATCCGTCCAGTTTTCGTACACCTCGGCATCCAGCGCCGCTGCCGCCAGGGCACCGGTGATATCGCTGCCGCCCCGGGTAAAGGTGCGGATATGGCCGTCAGGCATCAGGCCGTAGAAGCCAGGGATTACGGCACCGGCCTCTCCATAGATCCGCTCCCGCAGTGCATTGTAGGTAGTCTCCTGATCCACTGTGCCGTCAAAGTTGAATTTCACCCAGTCCACCGCATCAATGAACTGGAAGCCCAGATAGGCCGCCATCAGCCGGGCGGAAAAATACTCGCCCCGGCTGGCCAGCTCATCCCGGGTCACGGTCTTTGCGTCGATCCGGTTTTTCAGATCCGCAAACTCCGTTTCCAGATCCAGCTTGACACCCAGTTCGTCCCGGATCTGTAAATACCGGGAGACGATCATATCATAAACCCGGGTGCAATCCACCCCATACTGGGTGTGGGCATAGCACAGGTACAATAGGTCTGTGATCTTATTATCTTTGGGGAATCGCTTTCCCGCTGCGGAAACCACCACCACACGGCGCTCCGGGTCAGCCAGCAGAATATCCCGCACCTTGCGGTACTGCCCCGCATCGGCCATGGAGCTGCCGCCAAACTTCACTACTTTCATGTTCTGATCCTCAATACGATTCTATAGAAGACACCGGGCATTTCCCAGCCGGGGAATGCCTTGGCGCTTCCAAATGATTTACTCCTGCTCTGCCAATGCGGCGATAAAAGCCTCCGGATGGGCCTTGCGCCAGCTGTGCATAACCGCAATGGATACCTCCGGCGTAATCACGCCGTCGCCCCAGCGTTCCCGGATCTGGCCGTCCCAGCCGCCCCGGACATACCAGCGCAGGCAGCGGCTGTTGTCCACGGAAACAGGCTTTGCCTCGGCGGTGTAGAACCCCTTGCCCAGCTGCACATCCACCAGGTCCTGCACCACATTATATGCAGTGGGATACCGGCCTGCCCCCTGGCCGTAGAAGCTCATGGGGCCGGAGTGCGCACCTTCCAGAGTGATGAGATTGTAATTCCGGGGAACAGCGGCTTCCAGAGAGCCTCCCTTCACCAATGTGGGCTGGACGCAGACACTGTATCCTGCCTCGGTGCGGCTGCCGCTGGCCATCAGCTTGCAGACCAGACCGTGGGCGGTAAACTGAGCCACATCGGCGGCGGTGATGGTGTGGATCCCCGCCACAGGAACCTGCTCCCGATCCACGGATACGCCAAAGGCAATATTGGATGACAAAATGGCCTTGTGCCAGGTGTCGATGCCCTCCACATCCGTGGCCGGTCTGGCCTCGGCATAGCCCAGAGCCTGGGCCTGCTTCAGCGCCTGGTCATAGCCAAACCCCAGCCGGGTCATGCTGTCGAGAATGTAATTGCAGGTGCCGTTCATAATGCCCCGCACCCGGCAGATGGTCTGAACCCGGCGGGCCCGCTCCAATTCACTGAGCCAGCCGATGCCGCCGCCCACTGCGGCGGTGCAGCGGAATTTCAGCCCCTTTTCCCTGGCCAGAGGGATCAAGTCGTCATAGAAGGCGGCAACCAGAGCCTTGTTGGAGGTGACGATGTCCTTGCCTGCCTCCATGGCCGCCCGGACAAACTCGTATGCCGGGTGCAAACCGCCCATGGCCTCCACCACGGTGTCTATGGTCTCATCCTGCACGATGGTCTGAAAATCCCGGGTCACCCGGACATCAGGAAGGGAAGGATCCTCCAGGCAGCAGATCTGCGCAATTTTCATATCCTGCCGGGAAGCGATGATCTCATAAACGCCCCGGCCCACAACGCCGAAGCCTAACAATCCGATCGTCATGTCTATCTTACCTCCATCGGGCACGGTGTTTCTCCCTTTGTATCCGCGGCGAAAACACTTGCATTTTTATGAAAAACAGTATATCATATACCTATTCAAATTTCAACTGGATATAAAACGAAGTTTTTTCGGTACTATTGTATCTTTTTGTTCCATTTGCCTGAGAAAACCCGGGATTTAGGAGGTCACTATGTTCTATCATTCCACCAGAAGCGAATGTGTCCGCGCCGACAGCGCTCAGGCCGTTCTGGACGGCCTGGCCCCGGATGGCGGTCTGTATATGCCCGATGCCATTCCCAGCTTTGACTGGAAGCAGTGCCTGACCGGCACTTCCCTGGATATGTCCTGCCAGATTCTCGGCGCCCTGCTGCCGGATATCCCCAATATGCCCCAGCTGGTGAAGAACGCCTACACCGGCCGGTTTGAGACGGCCGATCTGACCCCTACGGCAGCTGTGGGGGATTTTCATGTGCTGGAGCTGTTCCGGGGGCCCACCTCGGCCTTTAAGGATGTGGCCCTTTGTATGCTACCCCAGCTGCTCACCGCCGCCAAGGCCGTCAAGGGGATGGACAAGGACATTCTGATCCTCACCGCCACCTCCGGAGACACCGGCAAGGCGGCTTTGGAGGGCTTTCACGATGTGCCCGGGGTGCGGATCTGCGTATTCTACCCCTACGGCGGGGTCTCCCAGGTTCAGCGGGCCCAGATGGTGACCCAGGAGGGCAGCAATGTGGCCGTCTGCGCCGTCCGGGGCAACTTTGACGATGCCCAGACCGGGGTGAAGAACATTTTCGCCGCCTGCCGGGATCGGGAACTGCCCTTTGCCCTGAGCAGTGCCAACTCCATCAACATCGGCCGTCTGGCTCCCCAGGTGATGTACTACTTCCGATCCTACCGGGATCTGTTGGATGCCGGAAAGATCCGGCTGGGGGATCCGGTGAACTTCTCCGTTCCCACCGGAAACTTTGGAGACATTCTGGCCGGGTACCTGGCAAAGCGGCTGGGACTGCCGGTGGGCAGACTGATCTGCGCCTCCAATGCCAACAACGTGCTGACGGATTTTCTCGCCACCGGCACCTACGACAAGCGCCGTCCTCTGCTGAAAACCACCTCTCCCTCCATGGATATCCTGGTTTCCAGCAACCTGGAGCGGCTGCTGTATCTGCTCAGCGGTGACACCGGGCTGGTTCGCCGCCTGATGGAACAGCTGAACACCCAGGGATTCTACACCGTACCGGAGGAGCTGCGAAAGAAGCTCCAGGCAGAATTCTCCTGGGGCTGGTGCGACGATGCCCGGGCCGGGGAGATCATCGGCCGGGTGTTCCGGGATTACGGCTACCTCTGCGACCCCCACACCGCCGCCGGTTGGGCCGCCGCCCAGGATTACACCGCCAAAACCGGCGATACCGCCCCCATGGTGGTTCTGTCCACCGCCTCCCCCTATAAGTTCCCCGCCGCCGTTCTGTCTGCCATTGGCGGCAGCACCCAAGGGGACGAATTTCAGCAGATGGCCCGTCTGTGCAGCTTCTCCGGCGTTCCCATCCCCAAAAATTTGGCAGGCTTGCAGGGCAAGGCGGAACGGCACACCGGGGTCATCAACAAGGAAGATATGCTCAGCTATGTGCTGAATCTGTAATCCACCGGGAGAAACTGACTATGAATCGTGTTACCATCCGTGTCCCCGCCACCACCGCCAATTTAGGCCCCGGCTTTGATGCCTTCGGCTGCGCCCTGGGGCTTTATACCGACGTGACCTTTGAAGAAACCGACGGCGGTTTGGAAATCACCGGCTGTCCGGAGGAATTCACCGGGCCGGACAATCTGGTGTATGTATCCTACTGCGCCGTGCTCAGCACCCTGAATGTGACGGTGCGGGGTGTCAAGATCCACATTGATGCCCACATCCCCATCTGCCGGGGGCTGGGCTCCTCTGCCGCTCTGCTGGTGGCAGGTGCCATGGGAGCCAACATCCTCCACGGCAACCGGCTTTCGACCCAGGGTCTCTTAAACATCACCAACGCCATGGAGGGCCACCCGGATAACCTGGCCCCGGCCTTCTACGGCGGCCTCACCGCCTCTATGGTAGACGGCGGTCTTCCGGTGAGTGTCAACTTCCCTCTGCACCCGGACTGGGAGTTTGTGGCGCTGATCCCGGAATTCAATCTGCCCACCAGCCTGGCCCGGAGCGTCCTTCCCCAGCAGGTCAGCCGGGGGGATGCCATTTTCAACATTTCCCACGGCGCACTGGTGCTGAAGGCGCTGGAGCTGGGAGACGAAAAGCTGCTGCGCACCGCCATGCAGGACAGGCTCCACCAGAGCTACCGCAAAAGCCTGATCCCCGACTATGACAAAATCGAGGCCCTGGTGCGCACCACCGGGGCAGGCTTCTGCCTCAGCGGCGCAGGCCCCACCCTGCTGTGCATCACCCGCCACCGGCATCTGGTACAGGTTTTGGAGGAGAAGCTGGACGGCATCACCGAGCATACCTGGCAGATCCTGCCCCTGGGGGTGGAATTCCAGGGGGCCCATGTTCTCACCGATCCGGAATAGACCCATCCCAAAAACGGGGCATAGCGTGCAGCAATGCAGCTATGCCCCGTTTACCGAGAAAAGGATCCACACTGGGCTTCGGATCATAACTGTATCAAAAAGAATGTCAATCCCCCAAGCGCGATGGCTGCCGCACCCATGATAACAAACATCATCGAGACAAACCCACCCGAGATCGGTCTGTCCACATAGCTCCTTTTGGGATCATTGGGATCATAATAAACCGTCATCTGACTGCCCATCGGCCACAGCCCCTCTGCCAGCAAACGCAAATCAGCAATCGCTCCCCTTTGGATATGCAGCCAGCCTTTTTCATCTTCATAGACTTTCGCCTGCACCCCCACCGGGAAGCCGGATTGTTTCCGGGTTTTTACCCCACAGAATTCCTTTCTGGCTCTGTAGCAGATCCCATCCACCGCATATTCCACAATGGGATACATTCTGCCGTCACCGGGGAAGCCGTATTGCACCACACGCCCCTTTGTTTGCTGGATACAGGACTTGTTTTTCCCTTTTTTCACAAGATGGATCGCCATTCCTGCCAGGATCAGGACTCCCCCGATCCCTCCGACGGTCATCCACTCCAGCCACGCAATTTGTATCTTCGACATTCCTTGCACTCCTTCTCGCTTTTCCGCCTTGGATCGCCTTCAATATAACCCATCCCACCGATTCTGTCAATCTGCCCATTCCGATGCAAAACCGCCCCCACAGCGCACTGTGAGGGCGGTTTTCTTTGGAAAGATCCATATTAGCCTGCAAGCATTTCCTGGGCTATGGCAAACAGGGTATCCTGGCGGAAGGCTGCACCCATATCCATCAGGATATACTGCACCCCGCCCTGATTCCAGCACAGGAACGCCACATCCTGCTGCTCTACCTTATCAGAGCCATAGCTGATGAAATTCCCCGGCTGGCTCTGCCACTGCTTGTCCGCTTCCGTCAGGGTATAATCCCCGGGGACAAGGCGGTAGTGATCCAGATAATAGCGCATGGTCACATCCCCCAGACTTCTGACTGCCGTCGGGTCCCCTTCATGCTCCCCCAGGGATTCCAGAGCCGGGTGGATGGAAAGATACAGCTGCTGCCCGGCATCGCTGCGGTACTCCGCCTCCAGCTGCCGGTAGGTCAGAACATGGCTGCCCTGTTCATCCCGTCCGTTGATATCCTGCACCTGCACGCTTTGGAAGCGGAAGCCGCCATCAAGGGTCTGGGGAATATGCAGATCCTCCATTCCGCTTTCGGTGATCGCCTTTGCCACCTCGGCATAGCTGCGATAGGTTTTGCTGCGGCCGCTCTCCAGAGAGAACAAATTCAGTCCCTCGGCGGCCACTGCGGTCACGGCCATCAGGGCGATCAGCGCTGCCGCCATCAGAATACGAAGGGTTTTCTTTCGGTTTTTCATGGTTAAGATCTCCTTTTTCGTTGTGTCCAATTCCAGGAGATACCCATCTTCCACATAATTCATGGCCTGATTCAGATCCGTTGCTTTCATACCCATGCACCTTCCTTTTCCAGTTGTTTTTTCAGGGCTTTGCGAAGCTTTTCCAGGCGGTATTTCACCTGACGGGGCGAAATGCCGAACCGCTCTGCCAGCTGCGGGGCCGGCATGGCGTAGTAGTAACGGCACAGGAACAGCCCCCGATCCTCGGCGCTGAGGGTGGCAAGGAATCGGTTCACGCTTTCGCCCAGCTGTTTGGCCTGCACAGCCTCCTCCGGGTTTCGGCGGGGATCCGGGATGCACTCCTCCAGCTCTGACAGCAGCAGGTCTGCATTGCCGCCCCGCTTTTCCGCCCCCAGATATTCCAGCCGCTTAAAGCTCAGGTTCCGGGCGATCCGGGACAGGTAGTATTTCAGCACCCCGGGGCGCTTTGGGGGAATGGTATTCCAGGCCGCAAGATAGACATCATTGAGGATCTCCTCGGTGTCCTCCCTGCCGGGCAGAATATTTCCGGCGATCCGTCGGAGGTAATTGCCGTATTTTGCCGCAGTCTGAGAAACTGCCTCCTCCGACCGGGATTCATACAGTGCAATGATCTGGGTATCTTCCAATGGGTTTCCTCCTTTTTCTGTAAGGTCCTTACACCTATATAATACGATTCTGTCTATCGGTGGACAAAACTTTTTTCAAAAACCGAAACCGCAAGGTGCGCAGCAGAGCGTCCTGTCCCGCCGCCGAAATGAATCTATATTTTACTCTAAGTAAAATATAGTTGACATTAGGAACGGTATATGTTACATTGTAGCTGGAGGTGAACAGCAAGTGGCTAAAAGTATTGCAATCAAGGTGGCACGGGCCGAAAAGGATATGACCCAAAAGGCATTGGCCGAAGCCGTTGGCGTTTCCAGACAAACCATAAACGCCATTGAAAAGGGAGAATACAATCCCACCATAAAGCTGTGCCGCAGGATCTGCCGTGTATTGGACAAACGCTTGGATGATCTATTCTGGGAGGATGATGAAGATGAAGAAAACGAAAAGTAATCTGGACGAACGTCAGGAGCTGACCCTTCTGCAAATCGAGCACAACGGATGCTGGCTTGCTTTCTGGGGATTGCTCCTTGCCCTATCGGTGCAGCTGATTCTGGGCAACAACAGCATCGGGGCCCTTGCCGGAGAATGGGCGGTATTTATGTGCCTGGCCCTTTACCTGATGATCGCCTGTATCCGCAATGGGATCTGGGACAGGAAATGGAAGCCGAATTTCAAGACGAACCTCCTGTTCAGCAGCATCGGTGCCCTGTCGGCAGGGATCATCTGGGCCGCTGTTTCCTACCGGAATTACCATCGCCTTGCCGGTTCCCTGGCAGCCGGACTTTTTATGTTCCTGACCACGGAAATCCTGTGCCTGCTGGCCTTGACCCTTTCCGCCAAGCTCTATCAAAAAAGATTGCACCAGCTGGAAGACGACGTATAGCGCCCATGGCACCCTTCCCGCAGTATAAAATCGGCGCAGCGAAAACGCTACGCCGAAACTTTATGCGTAATCCGCCAAATCGTAGGTGATCACCAGGCAGTAGCGCATGGGGGAATTTTCGTTCATTTTTTCCGTCAGCCGCCGGGTCAGTTCCTGCTGCTTGTCGGACAGGGCGGCGGGCATGGATACGTCAAAGATCAGGTTGGTGTGCCGCTCGCCGCGAACCATGCGGAAATCGTGGATGTTCAGGCTGGGATCAAATTCCTGCACCAGGGCTCTGACCCGCTCCCGCAGTGCCGTCAGCTCCGGGTCATCCACCACCACCGGGTCATAGTGGATCACCAGCTGGATGCCGTGGCTTTCGTAGCACTCCCGCTCCATATCGTCAATGATCTCGTGGCACACCAGCGGGTCCGCCCGGTGATCCATCTCCACATGCATGGAGGCAAACTGTCTTCCCGGGCCGTAGTCATGGACCATCAGATCATGGTAGCCCAGCACCATGGGGTTGGCCGCCACATAGTCCACGATCTTCTGCCGCAGCTCCGGGGCCGCCGCCTCACCCAGCAGGGGAGAAATGGTGTCCTTTGCCAGACCCCAGCCGCTTTTGAGGATAAACACCGCCACCGCAAGACCCATCAGGCCGTCCATCCGGATCGGGAGGAAATGCTCTGCCAGGGCGGCAGCCAGCACGGCGGCGGTGGAAATGCAGTCGTTGCGGCTGTCGGCAGCAGTGGCCAGCAGGGTGGTGGAGTGGATGTAATTGCCCAGCCGGGTATTAAAATAGCTCAGCCAGAGCTTGACCCCAATGGAAACCACCAGCACCACCGCCGCCGTCAGAGAGAACACCACGGCGGTGGGGTGGAGGATCTTTTCTACCGAGGTTTTGGCCAGCTCCACGCCGATGAGCAGGATCATCACCGACACGGCAAGGCCGCTGAGGTACTCATACCGGGCATAACCGAAGGGGTGGCTGGCATCCGGCTTCTTCCCTGCCAGCTTGAAGCCCACCAGGGTCACAATGGAGCCGGAGGCATCGGACAGGTTGTTCATGGCATCGGCGGTGATAGACACGGAGCCGGTGAGGATACCGGCCAGCAGCTTTCCCAAAAACAGCAGCAGGTTGACACAGATCCCCACTGCGCCGCTGAGGGTGCCCACGGCAGTGCGCACCTTGGGGCTGTCAGTCTTGGTATAATCGGGAACAAACAGTTTCAGTAACAGCATATTGTCATCTCTTTCTACACTCTACGCCGGGTAGAGAGGGACTATTCCAACAGTTTCCCTCCTCCAGGCGGATTTCGGTTGCTTTTTCTCCGGTATCTATCGTATGATGCCCGGGAACGCGGAATCAGTGCTATGATAGCACGGTTTTTCGGAAATGTCTACGGCAGCCCACCGGGATTTTTCGCCGCCTCATCTTTACTGTATTTATTGGAGTGTGCAAACTATGACTTACCCCTATGCGATCCTCACCGACTCCTGCTGTGACCTCACCGGCACCCAGCAGCAGGAGCTGGATGTGACCTCGGTCCCCCTGACTGTTACCTACAACGGAGAAAACCACGAGAATTTCTCCCAGCCCGCCGCCGTGAAGGCCTTCTACCAGGAGCTGCGCCGGGGGGTCACCGCCGCCACCGCCGCCGTCAACCCAGAGGGCTGGGCCGCCGCCATGGCGCCCTGCCTGGCAAAAGGGCAGGATGTGCTGGTGCTGACCATTTCCTCTGCCCTGTCCGCCACCTACCAGTCCGCCGTCATTGCCGCCCAGGAGCTGGGACAGCAGTACCCCCAGCGGAAGATCTATGTTGTGGACACCCTCTGCGCCGCTCTGGGTCAGGGGCTGCTGGTCTGGCACGCCAGCCGCCAACGCAGGGCAGGCATGGACATTGACAGCCTGTACCGCTGGGTGATGGATCAGCGGCTGCATGTGTGCCACTGGGTCACGGTGGATGATCTGAAGCACCTGGAACGGGGCGGCCGGATCACCGCCACCACCGCCATGGTGGGCAGTATGCTGCACATCAAACCCATTATTTATGTCAGCAACGAAGGAAAGCTTTTAAATGTAGCCAAAGCCCGTGGCCGGAAGGCCGCCATTTCCTTCCTTGCCGAAAAGCTGGAGCAGACCGCCATCGACCGGGATACGGTCTTTATCGCCCACGGCGACTGCCCGGAGGATGCCGCCGCCCTGGAAGCCATTCTGAAAGAAAAGCACGGGGTGAAACAGGTCATCACCGGCTATGTGGGCCCGGTGATCGGCGCCCACACCGGCCCCGGCGTGCTGGTGCTGTTCTTCCTGGGAAGCCACCGGTAAAACGGCGGGCTTCTAGTAGAGCGTATCCTTTAAAACTTCATTTGCGCAACGAAATTTTTGCGGCGGTAATTCGGTGGCACCGTCTGCGTAGGGGCGGATATTATCCGCCCGGTTATTTCCCCATAGGGGAAATAACGTCGGCGCAAAGCGCCGACAATGCAATATCGAACATCATACAGTGAAATTCGGCGGTACAATGTCGAAACATGGCGTATTTACAACATTGTTACTTCACCCGGCCAATACGTTTCTGCCCCAAAATTTGCCACGTTGGCAGGCGGATACTATCCGTTGAATTATGGTGTGATTGCTCCCGGCGATCATTTTATTTTAATTCGCTGCGGGTCGCCCACCCCTACATGGCGTATCCTTTAAAATTTCATTTTTACAGAAATGCGGTTCGCCTTTTCTGCGGATAATGGCAGTGCTAAGTTTAAACGCTTTTATGAAGATTTAAGAGATTTTCTCTACTAGGGATACTCTTACATCTTTAGGTGTGCAGCCAGGGAAGCTGCACACCTTTTTCCGTCTTTTCCGGATTCCCTCTTGCTATTTCTGGTTTCTGCAAGTATAATACACGATGAAAAAGTATCGAAACCCGATCTCAGGAGGTCGTTATGGGCGATAAGAAAAAAATTCTTCTGCTGACCACCGGCGGAACCATTGCCTCCGTCCCCGGCGGCGAGGGACTGGAGCCCCACCGCAGCGACGTGATGGAGCGGGAGCTAAATCAGCTGCACACCTATTTTGATATCACCGTTCAGGATGTGATGTGCCTGGACTCCTCCAACATCCGGCCCGAGGAATGGCAGACCATCGCCCGGCACATTTTTGCCCAGCGGGGCGGCTATGACGGTGTGGTGGTATCCCACGGCACCGATACCATGGCCTACACCGCCTCCGCCGTGACCTTTATGCTGCCGAACATCGACATTCCCGTGGTGTTCACCGGCTCCCAGCTGCCCCTGGCGGATATGCTGTCCGACGGCCCTGCCAATCTGCGCACCGCCTTTGCCATGGCCGCCTCCGGTCACCGGGGGGTATTTCTGGCCTTTGACCGGAAGGTGATGCTGGGCTGCCGGGCCGTGAAGATCCGGGCCTCCGGCTTTTCCGCATTTGAAAGTGTCAACGCCCGCTACGCCGCCCAGGTGAGCAACCAAGGTCTGGTGGCTGACCCGGCGGTGCTGCCCCAGTTCCACGCAGAGCCCCAGCTGCGCCCGGAGATCAGCCGGGATGTGTTTCTGCTGAAGCTGACCCCCGGCCTGAACCCGGCGATTTTTGATATGCTGGCAGCCATGGGCTACAAGGGCATCGTCATTGAAGCCTTTGGTCTGGGGGGCATCAATGTGCTGCACAGAGGTCTGCGGGGCATCCACCGCTGTGTGGAGGACGGGCTTTCCATTGTGGTCACCACCCAGTGCCTGTATGACAGCTCCGACCTGCGGGTATACCAGGTAGGCAATAAGCTTTTGGAGCTGGGAGTCATCCAGGGCCGGGATATGACTTCCGAGGCCGCCATGACAAAGCTCATGTGGGCCATTGGTCAGGGCATGGATCAGGCCCAGATCAAGGATCTATTCTGCCAGAATCTGGCCGGAGAAGTGACCGCTGAGACGGCCCATTGATTGGAGGTAAGAAAATGAATTCCATTTATGTTACCGGGCATCGCAACCCGGACACCGATTCCATTGTGGCCGCCATGGCCTACGCCGCCCTGCGCAACGCTCGGGGCGACCGGGAATACCGGGCAGCCTGCTTAGGTCAGGTCTCCGATGAGACCCAGATGGTGCTGGACCGGTTCGGCTTCCAGCCCCCGGAGCGTATTTATAATATGTACAATCAGATCCGGGATCTGGATTTTCTCCGTCCCCCGGTGCTGAACACCGCCGTTACCGTGGGCCACGCATGGCAGATCATGCAGGACAAGGAGGAAAACCGCACCCTGCCCATTGCCAATGACGACGGCACCCTCTACGGCATCCTCTCCCGGGACCATGTGGCCACCTATCACATGCGGCTGATCAACGAAAGCCGCCTGGATCAGGTGCCTCTGTTTAACGTGGTCTCCGTGCTGGAGGGCTCCATCCTCAACGAGGCCGGTGAGACCACCGACACCATCTCCGGCGATGTGGTCATCGCCCTGCCCCAGAGCCGGGACACCCTGCTGTGGAACAGCCCGGATACCATTGTCATCTGCGGCAACCAGCCGGATATGATCCGCCGGGCTCTGGAAATGAATGTCAACTGTCTGGTGCTGTGTCAGACGGAGATCTCCGAGGAGCTGTGCCAGCTGCCCACCTCCACCTGCATCCTCAGCACCCCCTACGATGCCTACCGGGCTTCCCGGCTCATCTTCCAGTCCACCCCCATCGGCCGGATCTGCCGCACCCAGGATCTGACTGTGTTCCACATGGATGACCGGGTGGAGTATGTCAAGGAGCAGGTGCTCAAGCACCAGGAGTCCGGCTACCCCATTCTGGACGAAAACGAGAAGATCGTGGGTCTCATGAACCGCTACCATCTGCTCCAGCCCAAGCGCAAGCGGGTGGTGCTGGTGGACCACAACGAGGCCAGCCAGTCCGTTCCCGGATTGGAGGAAGCGGAAATCGTGGAGATCATCGACCATCACCGTCTGGCAGACATTGAGACCAACAACCCCATTTTCGTCCGCAACGAGCCGGTGGGCTCCACCAACACCATCATTGCCGCCATGTTCCGGGAGCGGGGTCTGATGCCCTCGCCCCAGATGGCCGGTATGATGGCATCGGCCATTGTGTCCGATACCGTTATGTTCAAGTCCCCCACCTGCACCGAGCGGGATATCCACGCCGCCCAGCGGATGGCCCGGATTGCCAATGTCTCCCTGGATGATCTGGGAAAGATGATCTTCTCCACCTCCCTGTCCCGGAAGTCCGCCTCCGAAATGCTCAACAGCGACTACAAGGAGTTCCACATTGCCGGTCACACCATGGCCGTCTCCCAGATCACCTGTATGGACTCCCCGAACATTCTGTCCCGCAAGGAGGAGCTGCTGGCGCTGATGCGGGATCTGCAAAAGAAGAAGGGCTTCTCCATGGTGCTGCTGATGCTCACCGATGTGCTGCTGGAGGGCAGCTACATCCTCTATGTGGGCAGCGACGACACCATCAACCAGGCCTTCCACATCACCCCCAAGGACAATACCGCTTTCCTGCCCGGCATCATGAGCCGGAAAAAGCAGGTCATCCCCATGCTCTCCGCCCTGTGGGGCTAAGGCATCCGGGGATATCCCCCCATTTTCCCGTGTTTATCATCCAATGTTTACTGCCGAGGTTGTGCTATGGGCTTTGACACTTTGCTGGGCAATGAACGGCTGAAGCAGAATCTGGTAAAGACTCTGCACAGCGGCCGGATCTCCCATTTTTATCTGATTTCCGGGCCCCAGGGCTCCGGCAAAAAGACACTGGCCCAGCTGCTGGGTCAGGCCATTCTCTGCCAGGGCCGCGATAAGCCCTGCGGCACCTGTCCGGCCTGCCACAAGGTGCTGCACCACAACCACCCGGACTTTATCACCGTCACCGACCCGGAGCATAAAAATGTGGCGGTAAAAATCGTCCGGGACATCCGGGAGGATGTGTTTATCCGGCCCAACGAGGCCGATTTCAAGATCTATCTGTTCCCCCAGGATCTGGGAATTGAGGGACAGAATGCCCTGCTGAAAATCTTGGAGGAGCCGCCACCCTACGGTGTCTTTCTCCTGCTGACGGACAATCCGGAGAAGATCCTTCCCACTGTCCGTTCCCGGTGTACAGAGCTGAAAATGCAGGCCCTGCCTGCCCAGGCTCTGACTGCCTATCTGTCCGCCCGGTATCCCCAAGCCAGCGCTGAGGATATCACCGCCGCAGCCGACCGCAGCGGCGGCTTTCTGGGACAGGCCCTGGAGTTGCTGGAGTCCGGCGGTGCCGTTCCGCCCCAGACCGAGGATCTGGTAAAAGCCCTAAGCCGCCGGGATGTGATGACCCTGACGGAAACTCTGGTTCCCATGGAAAAATGGAAGCGGGATGCCCTGGACGAGATCCTGGAAAGCTGGATCGCCCTGACCGCCGAAGCCCTGGCCCACAGGAGCGGCATGGCCGCCGTCTCCCCCCTGGCCCGAACCCTGGCCCAGCACTGCGGTTCTCCGGAGCTGGATCAGATCACCCGCTGTCTGAAAAAAGCCTCGGTATACACCCAAAGCAACGTCTCCCCCGCCGCCGTCTGCGGCTGGCTCAGCTGGGCCCTACGCTCGTGATCCGCCACGGAAAAACCGTGTTTTACAGAATATAAGGAGCAAAACCAATGGAAGAAAACCTGCATCAGCCGCAGCCGGATGTGGAAGTCGTTGACATCCAGTTCCGTCCCGGCCAGAAAGTTTACTTTTTCGATCCCAATGGCGCCGTATATGCACCCGGCGACCATGTGATCATTGATACCGCCCGGGGTGCCGAGTACGGCGTATGCTCCGGCGGCAACCACAAGATTCCCGCCAAGGATGTGATCGCCCCTTTGCGGTGTGTCATCCGGGCCGCAACATCCCGGGATGAGCAGATCATTGCCGAAAACCGCGCCAAGGAGAAGCGGGCCTACGAGGTCTGTATGCAGAAAATCGACGAACACAAGCTGGATATGCAGCTGGTGTCCGCCGAGGTGGCCTTTGACGGCAGCAAGATCCTCTTCTACTTCACCGCCGATGAGCGGGTGGATTTCCGGGAGCTGGTGAAAAACCTGGCCGCGGTTTTCCACACCCGCATTGAGCTGCGGCAGATCGGTGTCCGGGACAAGGCCAAAATGGTAGGCGGTCTGGGCATCTGCGGCAGACCCTTCTGCTGCGCCAGCTTCCTGGATGATTTCCAGCCTGTTTCCATCAAAATGGCCAAGACCCAGAATCTGAGCCTGAACCCCACCAAGATCTCCGGCACCTGCGGGCGGCTGATGTGCTGCCTGAAATATGAGCAGGATGCCTACGAGGATCTGATCCGCACCAGTCCCAAGCTGGACTCCTTCGTGGATACCCCGGAGGGCCGGGGCACGGTGGTGGAGCTGGATCTGCTGCGCCAGCGGGTGAAGGTTCGGATGGAGGATTCCCCGGAGACCGTCTCCCTGTTCCCCAACACCGATGTGGCCGTGCTGCGCAGCGGCAAGGCCCGTAAGAATGATCCTCCCATCCCCGCCGACCTGGCTCCCATTTCCGGCGGCGGCAAGCGGGTCCGCCGGGAAGCCCAGGAGGAAGCCATGGTGCTGGAGCCCATCCGTTTCAAGTACAGCACCGAAAAGATCGTAGAAGATGTGCCTGCCGCTCCCGAGGCCGTCGCTGCCCAGGAAGTTCCCGCCCCCGCTCCCGGGGCGGAAGCCCCAGAGGGCCCCAAGCCTTCCCGTCCCCGCCGCCGCAGAGGCAGAGGCGAGGGCGGCAAAACCACCGCACCGGCCCCCGCCGATGCCCCCAAGGACAAGCCCCGGCCGCCAAAGCCCCCCAAGGAGGGCCGCAATCCCGAAAAAAATGCAGAACCCAGGCAGTCCCCCGCTCCCAGGGATGCCGCCGGGGAGAAACCTGCCCGCCGCCCCAACAACCATCGCCGCAACCGCAAACCCAGACCCCAGGGCGATGGCAATAAGGGCAGCGCAGAATAACCGCCCGAAGCTGAGAGCCGGTTCCTGTGCTCTCAGCTTTCGTGCCCGAACTTTCTTATTAGAGGAGCAAATCAATCATGCGTATTTATCCGAAAAAGAGATCCATCCCCCTGCCCGGCTGGCTGTTTACCTCCTGTATGGCGGTATACAGCGAAATCCTGCTGCACCTGTGGGTCAACGATGACCTTCAGCCCGGCCGGATCCTGGCCGTGGTGCTGTTCGCCCTTGCTTTGGGGGGTGTGCTGGGACTGCTGACGACCCTTCTGCCCCGCAAGGGACGGAAGTGGGCGGCAACCACGGTTTCCGTCTTTTTTGCCGTCATTGTCATGGCAGAATTCATGTTGAAGGAAACCTTCCAGAACTTTATGACGGTGCAGACCATGACCGCCGGTGCCGGCGGCATTGCACAGGACTTTCTGGGACAGACCATTGCAATGATCGCCGCCAATTTTAGCAGGATCCTGCTGATCCTGCTGCCCCCGGTGCTGTACGGCATCTTCTGCCGGGAACCGGAGATCACCTGGGCCCGCCGGGGACTTCTGGCCTGCGGCTGCATTCTGTTTGGCGTGCTGGGTCTGGGTACGGTGTACGGCCTGACCGGGGATAGGGATGTTCTCCACGAATCCTATCACTTTGACGGTGCCGTTCGGGACTTTGGCCTGGGCATGGGCTTTCTGCTGGATGCCGCCCACCATCAAGATCTCTCCGATGCCCCGGATTTTGCCATCCCAGAGGTGCCTCCGGAAACATCGGAAACCATTTCTGCCGAAACCGATCCTGAGGATGACCCGGAGGAAACGGAATATGACTACAATGTGCTGCCCATCGACTTTACCGCTGCCGCTCAGGCCAGTGGCCAGGGTGCCGTGGCTTCCATCCACAATTACGTCAATTCCCTGACCCCCTCCCGCCAGAACGCCTACACCGGGATGTTCCGGGGCAAGAATCTGATCCTCATCACCGCCGAGGCCTTCTCCGCAGAGGTCATTGACCCGGAGCTGACCCCCACCCTGTACCGCATGGCCACCCAGGGCATTCAATTCAAGGAATACTACCAGCCCGCCTGGGGGGCCAGCACCACCACCGGTGAGTTTTCCAACCTGCTGGGCCTGGTTCCCACCCAGGGCGGCAGCTCCATGAACATCGTCACCCACCAGAATATGTTCCTGACCATGGGCCATCAGCTGCAAAAGCAGGGCTACTATTCTGTTGCCTACCATGACCATCTGAAGGACTTCTACCACCGTGACCATACCCACACCCATCTGGGCTATGACAAGTTCATCGCCCGGTACGGCGGCCTGGAGATCGAAGGCACCTGGCCGGAAAGCGACCTGGAAATGATGGAGGTCACCGTTCCCCAGTACATTGACCAGCAGCCCTTCAGCATCTACTACATGACCGTCAGCGGCCACTGTGAGTACTCCCAGAAGGGCAACGCCATGACCCGGAAAAACTGGGACAAGGTGCAGAATGTGAACCACTCTGACATCGTCAAGGGCTATCTTGCCGCCAATCTGGAGCTGGAATACGCCATGGAGTCCCTGCTGAACCAGCTGGAGGAAGCCGGGATCGCCGATGATACCCTGATCGTTCTGGCCACCGACCACTACGCCTACGGCCTGGAGCGCAGCAAAACCTGGCAGAATACCGTTGACCACCTGGCAGAGCTGTACGGCGTGGAAAAGTATGATCAGTTTGTCCGGGATCACAATGCGCTGATCATGTGGAGCGGCTGCCTGGAGGGCAAGAACATCGTGGTGGACACCCCGGTGTACAGCCTGGACATTCTGCCTACGGTATCCAATCTCTTTGGTGTTCCCTATGACTCCCGCCTGCTGGTGGGCCGGGATGTGTTTTCCGATGCCGAGCCTTTGGTTCTGTGGCCGGACTTCAACTGGATCACCGATAAGGGCACCTACTGCAACGGCACCTTCACACCCAGAGATGGTGTGAGCGTAGACGAAGACTACATCCAGCGGATCAAGACCACGGTAAAGAACAAGATCACCTTCTCCCAGAGCGTGGCCAATACCAATTACTACGACTACGTTCTCAAATACATGGAAGAAAACAGTTAAAACGATTGAAACACCAACTTCCCCCTGGTTCGCCGGGGGGAAGATTTTTTCGTTTTGGGGCTTTTCTTTCTCGTTCATTTGTGCTATTATAAAGGCAATACCTTTGCAAAATGGCGGGCACGCGCCATGATGTGACAGAAATTTTCCCTTGGAGGCGATGATATGCCCAGAACCAGCAACAAAGCCGAGCTGATCATGGACTATGTGAATACCTTTATCCAGGAGAACGGATACTCCCCTTCTGTCCGGGAGATCGGTGCCGCAGTGGGTCTGCGCTCCACCGCCTCTGTCAGCTACCACCTGCAAGCCTTGCAGGAAAAGGGACTGCTCCAGGCCCCCGGCGGGAAGGGCCGCAAGCGTGCCCTGGTCACCGGTGTCCGCCCCGGTCAGATCCCCGTGGTGGGCGTGGTCACCGCCGGTATGCCCATTCTGGCGGTGGAAAACCAGGAGGGCTCCCTGCCCTGGGACGAGCCGGGCTGCTTTGCCCTGCGGGTGCGGGGCGACAGTATGATCAACGCCGGGATCCTCAGCGGAGACAAGGTCATCGTCCGTCCCCAGTCCACCGCCGACCATGGTCAGATCGTGGTGGCCCGGATTGAGGATGAGGCCACGGTAAAGCGGCTGTGGCGGAAAAACGGTCAGGTGCTGCTGATGCCGGAAAACGAAGCCTACCAGCCTATTGACGGCACCTACGCCGAGATCATCGGCATTGTCCGGGGTGTCGTCCGGGAATACTGATCCCGGTCCGTACCGCCCTTTGGGAAAAATTTTTATTTTGTCTGCCTATTGCGGAAAATAGTTGTTGACAAACAGACACAAATCGTGTATAACAGGCATAAGCTAACTATGAAACCATGGAAGCGGGAGTAACGTCAAAAGCGCATCCACAGAGAGTTCCGTGCAGCTGAGAGCGGAGCGAAAAGCGATTTGGCAAATGGGCCGCTGAGGGCAGGGGGAAATGCCGGAAGGCAGAGTATCTTCTGACGCAATGCCAGCGTTAACGGGCAGCCGGTGTGCTAGCATCGGGCAAAGTGGCCGGAGTATCCGGCAAACAAGGTGGTACCGCAGAAATTGTTTTTTCTGTCCTTGTTTCCCCTCAGGGGAAGCAAGGACTTTTTTGCATTTCAGGAGGTAATGTTATGAGAAAACAGCCGGGCAAACGATGGTAACGGCCTGACCAGCCCCACAAACACCATCCACACACATTTTTATTCTATAAGGAGATTATGATTATGAAAAAGCTGTTTGCTTCCCTGCTGTCCGTTTTGATGACCGCCTCTATCCTCACCGGCTGCGGCGCTTCCCAGCCGGAAACCACTCCCACCGGCTATGAAAAGAACTTCTCCGTAGCCATTGTCCAGCAGCTGGATCACGCCTCCCTGGATGAGATCCGCACCGCCATGGAAGCCAAGCTCCGCTCCCTGGCAGAAGAAAACCATGTGGGCATCACCATCAGCTACGACAACGGCCAGAACGATACCGGCACCCTGACCCAGATCGGCACCCAGGTGGTTGACAAGGGTGTGGATATGATCCTGCCCATTGCCACCATGGCCGCACAGTACATGGTCACCGCCGCCGAGGATACCGATATTCCCATCGTCTACGCCGCCGTCTCCGATCCGGAGGGTGCCGGACTGACCGGGCTTGCCAATGTCACCGGCGTATCCGATGCCCTGAACACCCCCTTCATTCTGGACATGATGCTGGCTGTGAACCCCCAGGTCAAGACCGTTGGCCTGCTGTACTCCAACTCCGAGATCAACTCCGCCGCTCCCATTGCCGAGGCCAAGGCCTACTTAGGCAGCAAGGGCATTGCCTACCTGGAAAAGACCGGAACCAACGCCAATGAGATCATCGCCGCCGCTTCCGACCTGGTGGGCCGGGTGGATGCCGTGTTCACCCCCACCGACAACCAGGTGATGTCCGTGGAAAACACCGTGGCGGAGATCCTGGCAGAGGCCAAGATCCCCCACTACACCGGCGCAGACTCCTTCGTTCAGTCCGGTGCCTTCGCCACTTGCGGTGTCAACTACACCGAGCTTGGCGAAAAGACCGCCCAAATGGCCATGGATATCCTGCTGGGCGGCGCCATTGGCAGCTACCATGTTATGGACGGCGGCATCATCACCGTCAACACCGACACTGCTGCCACCCTGGGTCTGGACTACAGCCCCTTTGCCAAGATGGCAAACACCCTGCTGAAAGTAACCAGCAACCAATAAATCTGTAAGGAGCCTGTTATGATTTCCACTGCCGTTATCCTCAGCGCCCTGGAGCTGGGCTGTATCTACGCCCTGGTGGCCCTGGCCCTGTTCCTCAGCTTCCGCATTCTGAATATTGCCGATATGACCACCGACGGCAGCTTCACCCTGGGCTGTGCCGTATCCGCCACCATCGCCGTGGCCGGGCACCCCATTCTGGCACTGCCGGTAGCCATGGCAGCCGGTGCGACAGCAGGCTTCGTAACCGCCGCCTTGCAGACCCGGTTCCGCATTCCCTCCATTCTGGCCGGCATCATCACCAACACCGGCCTGTATACCGTGAATCTGGCGGTAATGGGCTTTTCCTCCAATGTGAATATGCTCAAGACCCCCACCCTGTTCTCTCTGCTGAAGCCCACCCTGGGGGCGGGCTTCAAGCTGATCCCCGCAGCCCTGATCTCCATTCTGGCAGGACTGCTTCTGGCGGCCTTCCTCAAGACCCGGCTGGGTCTGTCCATCCGGGCCACCGGCGATAACCCGGACATGGTTCGGGCCTCCTCCATCAACACCGCCTTCACCGTCACCGTGGGTCTGTGTATTGCCAATGCCATGACCGCCCTCTCCGGTGCGGTGCTGGCTCAGTACCAAAAGACCGCCGACATCAACATGGGCACCGGCATGGTCATTATCGGTCTGGCCTCCCTAATCATCGGCGAGACCATTCTGCCCAAGGGCAAAACCCTGGTAAAGATCCTGGGTGCCATTCTGGGCTCCATCGTCTACCGCTTTATCATCGCCATTGCCCTGCGGCTGGATTTGCCCAGCGAATGTCTGAAGCTGATTTCCGCCGTCATTGTGGCCCTGGCCATCGGCCTGCCCGCTCTGAAGGCAGCCCGGAAGGGAGAAAACTGATATGCTGAAGCTGACCAATGTTACAAAAACCTTTGCCAGGGGCACCGTCAACGAAAAAACCGCCCTGGCCGGGATCGACCTCCACCTGGAAAAGGGAGACTTTGTCACCGTTCTGGGCTCCAACGGTGCAGGAAAGAGCACCCTCTTTGGTGCCATTGCCGGAACCTTCCTGCCGGATACCGGCAGTGTGATCCTGGACGGCCGGGACATCACCCGCCTGCCGGACTACAAGCGCAGCAAGCACATCGGCCGTCTGTTTCAGGATCCCCTGAAGGGCACCGCCCCGGGGATGACCATTGAGGAAAATCTGGCCCTGGCTTATATGCGGGCCTCCGCCCACACCTCCCCCTTCTCCATGATCTCCAAGGCCGACCGGGCAGAGTTCCGGGATCGGCTGGCCACCCTGGGGCTGGGTCTGGAAAACCGGATGGATCAGCCGGTGGGACTGCTCTCCGGCGGTCAGCGGCAGGCTCTGACCCTGCTGATGGCCACCCTGGTCACCCCCCAGCTGCTTCTGCTGGATGAGCACACCGCCGCTTTGGATCCCGCCACGGCGGAAAAGGTGCTACAGCTGACCAAAACCATCGTCTCCACCCACGGCATCACCTGCCTGATGATCACCCACAACATCCCCTCCGCCCTGAGCCTGGGCAACCGCACCATTATGATGAACGCCGGTAAGATCGTCCTGGAGCTGTCCGGGAAGACCCGGAAGGAAATGACCGCCGAGGATCTTCTGCAAGCCTTCCACGACCAGTCCGCCATCTCCGACCGGATGCTGTTCAGCGCAGGCTGCTGATAAAAAGGATCCCCCTGACAGATTTCACACTGTCAGGGGGATCTTTCTGTTATTCGTCAGGTTCCTTGGGTTCTGTCTGGGCGCTTGCCTCTTTGGCTGCCACCTGGTTGACCCACAGCTTTGCCGGATCATGGGGACGGAAGCTCAGCCAGATCAGCAGCAGGGAGGCGGCCAGGCAGGTCACGCCCGCCAGCACCTGGCTGACCCGGACAGGGCCCCACCACAGGCTGTCCACCCGCAGGCCCTCGATCATATACCGGCCCAGACCATACCAGGCGGCGTAGTCCAGGGCGATCTGACCGTCATAGCGGCGCTTTTGGGACAGGTAGTGCAGCAGGAAGAAGCCGCAGAAATTCCACAGGGATTCATACAGGAAGGTGGGATGGTAGTACTCCCAGGCGCCTGTCTGGGTGTTGAACAGCCCCATGCGGAAGAAGCTGTCCGTAGCTGCCCCAAAGGCTTCCCGGTTTACGAAGTTACCCCAGCGGCCGATGAACTGACCGATAAGGAAGCCCAGCATGGTGATGTCCATCACCGCCGCCAGACGCACCTTTTTGATCCGGGCATACACCACCATGCCCACCATGGCACCGATGACACCGCCGTAAATGGCAAGGCCGCCGTTCCAGATGTACAGCACGGAGACAGGATCGGCAGCATACTCCTCCCAGCTGAACACGCAGTAGTAGATCCGGGCACAGATAATGGCAAAGGGGGTAATCCACAGCACCCCGTCCAGAATGTCATCCTCCGTCAGGCCGAATTCCTTACTCCGGCGGGTGCTGTACATCGCCGCCAGGATCAGACCCACGGCAATGATCAAACCGTACATGTGAATGGTCAGAGGCCCCAGCGTCAAGACCCGGGGCGGGTTCACCTCCAGCCCCAGGAAGGGGAAGGAGATCAAAGAATAATTGGCAGGATTCATCATTTATGCCTCCTCAGAATCGTTCAGGGGACGGATCACCGACAGGCAGGCCCGCTCCGGAGTCACCACCCGGGCGATAAACGCCCCGATGGCCTCCTTTTCAATGCCCCGGCAGATCTCCGGGAACCGGAAATAGTCAAAGTCCGATAGATGGTAGGCGCACACCCGGAAACAGGTGGTGTCAAAGCTGTCCAGCTGCCGGATCCGGCGGCCCAGGGCACTGCGCTTCATCCGCAAAAAGCTGGTCTCGTCCAGCCCTTCTGCGGCAATTTCCCGGGCCCGCTCCAAAATGGCCGCCTGTACTGCCGCCGGGTCATCGCTGTCACCGGAGCAAAGCAGCATGGCGCAGCCGTCAATGGTCTCAAAGCCGCCGCCGAAGGAGGAATCAATCAGGCCCTGCTCATAGAGCTTCAGATACAGCGGGGAGGACTCTCCAAACAGGGCATCCGCCGCCAGATCCGCCACCATCTCCTGGCGGATGGCCTCGTCTCCCTTGCCCAGGGGCTCTGCCTTAAAGGCCAGGTTGAACATGGGCATGGCAACCTCCATGGTAACCGCCGTCTCCTGCCGGGGGCAGGTCATCTGCTCCAGGGGCAGGGGGTGCTTCTGCCCCACCGGGCGGGGCTCCGGCCCCAGTACCTCCAGGGCGATCCGGCGGACTTCCTCCGGATCTGCATCTCCCACCACACACAAAAGCATATTGCCCGGGGCATAGAAGGCCCGGTGGCACAGGTGCAGGGTGTCGGCAGTGATCTGCCGGATGGTGGACTGGGTGCCCAGAATGGGGACCCGGATGGGGTGCTGGGCGTACATGGCAAGCATCAGATTTTCAAAGATCACGCTGTCCGGGGCATCCTCGTTCATGCCGATCTCCTGGTCAATGATCCCCCGCTCCTTTTCCACCGTTTCCGGGGTGAAATAGGGCGTGGAGACAAATTCCAGCAGCAGCCGCAGACAGGCATCAAAGGCCTCGGTGCAGGAAAAATAGTAGGCGGTCATGTCATAGCTGGTAAAAGCGTTGGTCACGGCACCCAGTGCGGCAAACTCCGCCGACACATCCCGGCCACCGGGCATATCAAAGAGCTTGTGCTCCAAATAGTGGGCAACACCGGCAGGAACCTGATAGTCCTGTCCGTCCAGGGTAAATTCCGTGTGAATGGCGCCGTAGTCCGTGACAAAATAAGCCAGCTTCTTGGTAAAGCCCTCCCGTTTGACCACCGCCACCTCCAGGCCGTTGGGCAGGGTCTCCCGGTAGCAGCATTCATCCAGCTCAGGATAGGAAACAGGGATCATTGGTCCGCTCCTTTCAGGAAAAAGGTGGTGTGCAGCTGCAAGCTCCTGGCGGCAGCCACCACGTCCTCCATGGTCACTGCCTCCACCGCCTGCATATACTGCTGAGGGGTCATGCCCATGCCGCTGAGGGCGGCGGTGGCATAGTAGCCTTCAATGGCGCTGGGGGAATCGTGGGTGGCCCGCAGGCCGGACAGCAGTGCCTGCCGGGCAGCCGTCAGCTCCTCCTGGGTGATCTGCCCCTGGCGGCACTTTTCCAGCTGATGGAGTACCTCTTGGGCCGTCAGCGCTTCCTTGTCAAAGTCAATGCCCGCCGATACGGTCACAATGCCCTTGGAGCCGTAGTAGCCTGAGCCAATGGAATAGCACAGGGACATCTGCTCCCGGATCACCATGAACAGCTTGCTGGTCATCCCTGCGCCAAACAAAGTGTTCAGCACCTGCATGGCAGGAAATTCCGGATCCCGGTTGGTAATGGGTGTGGTAAAGCCCATGCACAGCTTGCCCTGAGAGACCTCCATGGCTTCCGACAAAGTCTGCCCCGGGCAGCTGTGAAAGCCGGTCTGGGGAAGCCGGGGGATGGGTGCCCGCTCCAGCCGGGCCAGCAGCGGCCGAAGCAGCTGGGCAACCTGCTCCGGCTGGGCGCTGCCCACATAGAACAGCTCTATGGGGCTTTCCCGGAGGATCTTCCGATAGTGCCGATACAGCACGACCGGGTCAATATCCGCCACCTGCCGGGGCTCTCCCAGCCGGGACAGGCCGAAGGAGTCCTCCCGGCACATGGCCCGCAGCAGGCACTTCATGGCGTAGGCCCGCTTGTCGTTCAGCTCGGACTCTATGGCGGAAATCAGGTTCTTCTTTTCGCTCTCCACAAAAGCAGGCAGGAACCCGCCCTTTTCCAGAGGGGATTCCAGAAGCAGCTCCTCCAGAAATGCCATCATCGGCTCCAGCACCCGGTCTCCCGGCAGGGCAAACCGGTCATCCATAAAGCCGCAGTACAGGCCGGTGGTCTGATAGTCTCCCACCCGGCGAACCACCGGGCTGACGGATGCGCCGTACAGCTCATCCAGCCGCTGGGTGATGGTGCGGATATCCGGGTGGGACCGGGTGCCCCGCAGCAGTACCGCAGGCAGCAGTGCATTCATGGCGTTTTCCTCCGCCTGCATGGGGCGGATCAGCTGCAGGCTGAGACAGCCCTGCTTGAACCGGGGATCCCGGCAGCACCGCAGGGTGATCTCAGGAAATAAAGGTATGGTTTGAATCATGGGCTCTCCTAACGTATATTATCCTCTCCTGCCCCCCGGCAGGGCCGCCGGAAAAGCAGGGTATTCTTGGGGAAAGCTCCCCCCAGGCCCCGGGCCCGCAGGGTGCTACCCCGTATTATATACCAAAAATTTCAAAATAGGAAGTGGTACACAAAAAATTAAGACTTTTTCCGTTGCCATTTTTCCCATTTTGCGATAGAATAGAGATTGGATTTGTATGTACAGGAGGATGCAGTCATGGCTTGGCTGGAAATCACCATTGAAACCACTTCAAAAAAAATTGATCACGCCGTCACCAATCTGACGGCTCACGGATTTTCCGATCTGGTCATTGAAGATCAGGAGGAATTTGAGACTTTCCTGGAGGACAACCGTGCCTACTGGGATTATATTGACGAGGGCCTTCAGCAGAAGCTCCAGGGCCTGTCCCGGATCAAGCTGTATCTGGAGGACACCGACACCCAGGGCATGGCCCGTCTGGAAGGTGTGCTGAACCAGCTGGGCCTCAGCGCCAAGATCGCCCCCCTGCCGGAGACCAACTGGGAGGAAAGCTGGAAGGACAACTACCCGCCCCAGCCCATTGGCGAAAAGATCGTGATCCTGCCCTACTGGCTGGCAGGAACGGAAGATGATCGCCTCAGCGTGATCCTGGATCCCGGCCTGACCTTCGGCACCGGTGCCCACCCCTCCACCCAGATGGTCATTGAGACCATGGAGCAGGTGGTCAAGCCCGGCTTCCGCTGTCTGGATCTGGGCAGCGGCAGCGGCATTCTCTCCATCACCGCCCTGCGCCTGGGGGCCGAAAGTGCCGTTGGCGTGGATATCGACCCCAAGGCCGAGGACATTGCCCGGGAGAACGCCGCCTACAATGACTTCTGCGCCCCGGCCTTCACCGCCCTGACCGGCAACGTCACTGAGGACACCGCCCTGATGGAACAGCTGGCCGCTCAGGAATACGACCTGGTTCTGGTGAACATCGTGGCCGATGTGATCATCGGTCTTGCCCCATACCTGCCCCATTTCCTCACGGAAAAGAGCACCCTGATCCTGTCCGGCATTCTGGATGTCCGGCTGCTGGATGTGCTGGAAGCCCTGGAGCAGGCCGGTCTTGCCGTGGTTTCCATCCGGGAAAAAGAGGACTGGCGCTGTGTCCGCGCCTGCCGCAAGTAATCACCCCCAAAGGAGCAACCTATGAGAATTCCCTATCGCACCCAGCGGCGATTGCACCGTCTGGGCATTGTGCTTCTGATTTTGCTGCTGCTGTTTATCATCGCCTGGTTCTGCAGCGTTATCTTCCTGGAGCGCTATGTGGTCTACACCCGGGAAGGGGCCATGCTGGATCTGTCCGTGTCCGCCAATGACCTGGTGGGCGAGGTGGCCACGCCCCCTGTGGTCAAGACCAATATCTCCATCTTCTTCAATGAAGGTGCCGATGCCATTGACCTGTCCGGCGAACTGACCCAGCTGGACGGCTACTTCATCGACATTGACGATCTGAAAACCAGTCTTGGGGATGTCAAGAACCTGCTGGAGCCTTTGAAGGCCGGTACGGCCATTATGATCGACCTGAAGGGCGGCTATGGCTCCACCTACTACAGCTCCACCCTGCCGGGGATCCTGACCTCCTCCGAGGTCAGCGTAGCGGCGGTGGATGAACTGATCGGCTATATGAACGAGAAAAAGTTCTACACCATCGCCCGGATCTCCGCCCTGCGGGACTACAACTACGGTCTGAACCATGTTTCCAGCGGTCTGATGCACGTCAACGGCCTGGGTCTGTGGCCCGACGAGGGGCACTGCTACTGGCTGGATCCCACCAAGGAGGATACCATCAACTGGATCACCACTGTGGTCAAGGAGATCAAAAACATGGGCTTCAACGAAGTGGTATTGACGGATTTCCGCTTCCCGGATACCGACAAGATCCGCTTTGATGGAGACAAGGATGCCGCCCTGGCTGAAGCCGCCGCAAGACTGCTCAATGCCTGCGGCTCCAAGGACTTTGCCGTTTCCTTCCAGGTTCCCAAGGCCGAGTTTGCCCTGCCGGAGGGCCGGAGCAGAATGTATCTGGGAAATATTTCCGCAACCAATATCAGTATGGCCGCCGCCAAGGCAGAGGAATCCATCTCAGATCCGGAAATTCGCCTGGTGTTCATTGCCGAAACCAACGACAGCCGGTTCAGCAACTACAGCTGCCTGCGCCCCATCACCACCTCCACCGCCATGGAGGCCCAAAAGGCCGTCATCGCCGCCCAAAAGGCCCAGGAGGAAGCCGAAAACAAAAAGAACTCCGGCGGACGATACAATTAACACAAATAAAAAGGTTTGCTGCAAGGATCCATCCCTTGCAGCAGACCTTTTCTCATTTTTTATACCCGTAATTTCGTGGCGTTGCAGGGATGGTGCTGCCGAATTACCCGGGCGGAAATTTCGGTGCGCTGGGCGGGCGTTGCCCGCCCCTTGGCTCTCCCTTTGGGAGAGCTGGCACGGCGTAAGCCGTGACTGAGAGGGCGGGTTGCACCCGCTGGCTATGACGAGACTGTGACTCTGGAAGAAGACCCACACCGTTGGGGTCACCCGGTTCGATAGTGGGTGGTGGTCGTGACTGAGAGGATACTCGCCGGCAATCCCCGCACTATTCCCATATTGGCAACTGCATACGCCCTCTCAGGCTCGCTGATCGCTCGCCAGCTCCCCCATAGGGGGAGCCAAGGGCGGCTGCGCCGCCGGATTCCCGCTGTGTTACCCTCTGCGCTGGGCGGGCATCCGCCCCTACGAACTCAGAAACCATGAGCCTTCCACAAAATACGTACCCGAACGCCAATATGCACACGCCAACGTCGCAAATCTCTGAGCAGAAACGCAAAAGAAAAGCCCACCCCTATTGGAGCGAGCTTTTTCTTTCGTGGTGACCCGTACGGGAATCGAACCCATGTTACCGCCGTGAAAGGGCGGTGTCTTAACCGCTTGACCAACGGGCCTGGTAGCGGCAATCTGATTCGAACAGATGACATACCGGGTATGAACCG
>Ga0129314_1000731_pt1 | contig 30223 bp, 26 predicted proteins | sample O1111metagenome_FD_94431 | JGI IMG/M metagenome (GOLD analysis project Ga0129314, IMG submission 94431) | Orangutan individual fecal microbial communities from fecal samples from Wisconsin, USA - O1111 metagenome | ecosystem: Host-associated > Mammals > Digestive system > Large intestine > Fecal... | reverse complement strand
TTCGCTGCTCAAATCAATCCTGATTTAAGATGGCGCTTTCGCGTCTCGACTCGTTTCCGAATCATTATTGTTTGTGTTTAGAATTGTACAGGGACATCCGATTACAGTGTATGACTTAAAGTCATTTGTACATCGTTTGTCTCTTATACTGATCTTAGACGAAATCTCCATCGAAATGTGTTCCGTCTTTGACCGGTTCTGCACTATGAAGTTTTCAAGGTTCTCGCCGTCTCATTCGAAACAGCTTATTCATTATAGCGCTTCAGTTGGCTCTTGTCAAGCACTTTTTCAAACTTTTTTAAAAAGTTTTCAGTGCCGACGAGCGCATCCAATGCCACGAAAGGCTTGGAGCCTGCACGCTGCGCCTCCGAGAAGCGGTTGCTTTTCGGTGACGACAAGATAGTATTATACGCGCGTTACGGGCACTTGTCAACAACTTTTTTAAACTTTTTTGTTTTTCCTTCCCGGGAGGCGAACGCCCACTGCTACATACACCTCGTCATACAAAAACGCCCGGCACTTGCCGGACGTTTGTGCATTTCGTATTTGTTTTTGCAGGCTACTTCTTCTCCGAATCTTTGGAGCGACGGCGTTCTGCCAGGCGCATCATGGATTCTTCCTTCTCGATGGCTTTTTTCGCCTTTGCAATCCGTTCTCTGGCCTCCTTGGTCTCTCGAATGCCTTCCTTCGCTTTCTGCATCGCCCGCTTCTCATCGCGCTTTGCATCCGCCAGGCGTTCCTTGTTTCCCGTCAACATATCCGGTGTTCGATACTCGATGGAAAGGGCAATCCGGAAGCGGCACATGCCCAGCAGGAACAGAGCGGTGCCCACCAGAGTCAGGATTTTGAAATCCAGGAGCATCATGTTGTAGAACATGTATACGCCAAACAGGGTCATCACGATGCCCAGGGCCTCCGTAAAGCGATCCAGCGGCGATTGCGTCCGGAAGTTGAAGTTCACCGACGAAACTGCTTTTAGCCCCTCCAGGGTCATCCACAGGGCGAATACCGCCGTGATTGCCACATCCTCCGTCACCTGTCCGGACAGAAATACGCAGCCCAAAATCACGGAAGTAAATCCTTCCACGTTCACTTCTTTCTTCGATTCATAGGAACTCATATTGGTCACTCTGTTCACCACCAGCTCGCAGATGCCCATCAGGAGAATCGCCATGCCAACGATAAAAGCAACTCCCACAAACGGCACGCTGGCGTTTGCGATGCAGAATGTTCCGACGCCCACTACCAGCAGGCTTACAAGCATCATCAATGATCTCATGTTTTACTTCCTTCCAACTTTTAATATCTGTAATATTACCATTTTCAACCGCCCATTTCAACCGGCTCCCGCCGCACTGCAGCATCCGCCGTACAGCCAATGACTCCGCATCGGCTTTGGTTTTTAGCGGATAAAATTAGTTGCGATGGGTTCTTCCGATTCCGGGAATTCGATGCCGACGGCTCTTCCCGCTTCAAAACACTTAATCATCCACGCCATGTTCCGGCCCAGGGTCCGCATGGTCTGCATTCCCTCCAGGTCGTGAAGCACTTCGTCCGGATTGTTTCCGTGAACGCCGTTCCAATACTGGGAGGATACGACGGGCATTTGGGATATGGTAAAAAATTTATTCAAACGATCGAAGGTGGCCGTTGTGCCGGAACGCCGACAGGATGCGATGGCGGCCGCCGGTTTTCCTTTTAGGTAAGCGGAATCGCACGCGTAAAATACCCGTTCCAGAAGGGACACAATCGCCCCGGAAGGTCCGCCGTAATATACCGGAGAACCTACCACCAGACCGGAGCAGTCCCGCAGCTTCTCGATTACCGTATTTACCGGATCTCCGTCCATGATGCATCGGCCGGTCCGGCTGCAATATCCGCACGCTTTGCAGCCCGGGATGTTGACTGCGCCCACATGAAGAATCTCCGTCTGTAGTCCCGAATCCTCAATGGCATCGGACACTTCCCGAAGTGCCGTGTGAGTGCACCCGAACTGATGCGGGCTGCCGTTCAGCAATAGTACTTTATCCATCTTTTCTCTCCTCTGCTGTCCCTCACGATATAAAAGGACAAAAGGCCGGATGCATTGCACCCGGCCTTCATTTTCTCTTCTGTTCCGATTAGTTGCCGGCAACCTGGGCAGCTACTTCTGCAGCGAAGTCATCTTCCTTCTTCTCGATTCCTTCACCAACTTCGTAACGGATCATGGAAACAACTTCCATATCCTTGCCGATTTCCTTAGCCGCATTAGCAACATACTGCTGTACGGAAACATCGCCATCCTTTACGAACGGCTGGTCCAGAAGGCATACTTCCTTCAGTTCCTTCTTAATCTTTCCGGCAACGATTCTCTCTACCATTTCCGGCTTCTTTCCTTCGTTCAGAACCTGCTCGGTCAGAATCTTCTTCTCGTTCTCCAGATATTCCGGATCAACGCCGTCTTCGTTGACGAACTTCGGATTCATGGAAGCAACCTGCATTGCAACGTCCTTACCTACAGCAGCAATTTCATCTGCAGCAGCATCGGTCTTGATACCAACGATTACGCCGATTCTTCCGCCGCCGTGGGTGTAACCAACGTATACCACGCCGTCTTCCTCAACCTTTGCGAATCTTCTGATGCTCAGGTTCTCACCGATCTTAGCAACCTTTGCAGTCAGAGTCTCCTGTACGGTTCCTTCACCGAAAGGCTCTGCCATGAACTGCTCCATCGGCATATTTCCCTTTACCAGAACTTCCTTTGCCAGGTCCTCAACGAACTCGATGAACTCTTCGTTCTTTGCAACGAAGTCGGTCTCGGAGTTTACTTCAACGATGGAAGCAGTCTTGTTTCCTTCACCGAAAGCAACTCTTACCAGACCTTCTGCAGCGATTCTGCCGGCCTTCTTCTGAGCCTTCATGATTCCCTTTTCTCTCAGGTAATCGATTGCCTTTTCAATATCACCGTCTGTTTCAACCAGTGCCTTCTTGCAGTCCATCATTCCTGCGCCGGTACGCTCACGCAGTTCTTTTACGAGTGCAGCTGTTACAGCCATGTCTTTGTCCTCCTGTTATCAATATGCAATTTGAAAAATGCGGCTCCCCCGGATAACATCTGAAGAAGCCGCCACATGTCGGTTAATTATTCTTCGTCTGCAGCTTCCTCAGCAGCTTCTTCTACATCTGCTGTCTCTTCTGCAGCGCCTTCGTCAAAGCTCTCGCCCTGCTTAGCTTCTACGATAGCATCTGCCATTACCGATGTGATCAGCTTAACCGCTCTGATCGCGTCATCGTTTGCCGGGATGATGTAGTCTACATCGTCCGGATCGCAGTTGGTGTCTACGATACCAACAACCGGAATTCCCAGAATGCGAGCTTCCTTAACGGCAATCTTTTCCTTCTTCGGGTCAACAACGAAGATTGCACCAGGCATTCCCTTCATGTCCTTGATTCCGCCCAGGAACTTCTCCAGCTTCTCAGCTTCGTTTCTGATCTTCAGGATTTCCTTCTTCGCATACTTGTTGATAGTGCCATCCTCTTCCATCTCTCTGATCTCGTTGAGACGTTCGATTCTCTTGCTGATGGTCTTGTAGTTGGTCAGCATTCCGCCCAGCCATCTCTCGTTAACGAAGTACATACCGCAACGGTTTGCTTCGTCCTTGATTGCAGCCTGAGCCTGCTTCTTTGTGCCGACGAACAGTACCGGCTTACCGGTTGTGCCAACCTCTCTCATGAAATCATAAGCATCGTCGATCATCTTGATGGTCTTCTGCAGGTCGATGATGTAAATTCCATTTCTCTCTGTGAAGATGTACGGAGCCATCTTAGGGTTCCATCTTCTGGTCTGGTGTCCGAAATGAACACCGGCTTCAAGTAACTGTTTCATAGAAACTACTGACATTATAATACCTCCGGTTTCGTTTCTTCCATCGTGCGTCTTTGCCTTCAACCTTCCTTCTTTTATAAAAGAAGGCACCGCGGCATCCTCACGATGTGCAAAATATAAAATATTGCGGCATAAAGCCTGCGTGTGGAAACACGCTCATATATTATATTGTAAAGAGTTCTTGATTGCAAGGTTTTTTTCAATTATAATAATCATGTCTTTTTTTGAGGGAACCTCCCTCAATCACTACGTTTTTTATATTTAATTTAAGGAGCTGTTTTAATGGAAAAGTATTTCAAACTTAAGGAAAACGGCACGGATGTCCGCACCGAGGTCATCGCCGGCGTTACCACCTTCCTGTCGATGGTGTACATCCTGGCGGTTAACCCGAACATCCTGTCCGCAGCCGGAATGGATTCCGCGGCGGTATTCACCGCTACCGCTGTTTCCGCGTTCTTCGGCACACTGTTCATGGCATTCTTTGCCAACTACCCGGTTGCTTTGGCTTCCGGAATGGGTCTGAACGCATACTTTGCATTCTCCGTGTGCATCCCGATGGCAAAGGCGGGAATCAACGACCCATGGAAAATCGCACTTACCGCAGTACTGGTAGAAGGTATCATCTTCGTCCTGCTGTCCCTCACCAATTTCCGGGAAAAGCTGGTTAACGATGTTCCGTCCAACCTGAAGTACGGCATCACCGCCGGAATCGGTCTCTTCATTACCATCGTAGGTCTCAAGGGTGCCGGCGTCGTAATCGGAAGCGAATCCACCCTGGTGGATCTGGGTTCCGTATCCACCCCGCAGTTCGTTCTGGCGATGATTGGCTTCGTCATCATTTGCGTACTGGTTCACTACAACGTTCCGGGCGCCGTGCTCTGGGGCATCCTTCTCACTTGGATTATGGGCATCATCGCTCAGCTCACCGGCTGGTACCACGTGGATCCGGCGAAAGAGGTATACTCTCTGATTCCGAGCCTCTCCGGCGCATCCTTCATCCCGAAGGCACCGACCATGTTCGCCTTTGATTTCGCATGGGTGGGAAAGAACATCGTGGAGTTCGCGGTAATCGTCTTCTCCTTCCTGTTCGTTGACCTGTTCGATACCGTTGGAACCCTGATCGGCGTAGCTTCCAAGGGCGGTCTGCTGGACGAGAACGGAAACCTGCCTCGCGCGAAAGGTGCTCTGCTCTCCGATGCATTCGGTACCATCCTGGGTGCTTGCTTCGGAACTTCTACCGTAACCAGTTACGTAGAGTCCACCGCAGGTGTTGCTGCCGGCGGAAGAACCGGTCTCACCGCAGTGGTTACCGGCGTGCTGTTCCTGATTTCCCTGTTCTTCTCGCCAATCTTCCTGGCGATTCCGGGATTCGCTACCACTCCGGCGCTGGTATACGTTGGTCTTCTGATGCTGACTTCGGTTAAAAACATGGACTTCGACTCCGACATTGCCGACACAGCCGGCGGTTTCATGGCCATCATCATGATGCCGTTCACCTATTCCATCGCAAACGGAATCATGTTCGGAATGATCACTTGGGTTCTCCTCAAGGTCATCACCAAGAAGGCAAAGGACATCGCTCCGGTTATGTGGGTTGCATTCTTCCTGTTTGCACTGCGTCTGGGAACGCTGGCATACGGAATCGGCTTCCATTAAGAACCGCCCGGGTTTCCGGGATGGTTAAGCTAGATAGTGAAAATCCTGCCACTTCGGATGAAGCGGCAGGATTTTTTCGTTTGTAAAGATATTTGAAAGTGTGATTAAAATCGATTAGCGTTTTTTATTCTTCATGCTTCTAAATATTGGATTCTAATTGTAATCAATCAATATATGCAAGTATGAATTATACCTTCGAATGTGAAGTTGGAAATCAAAAAAGGAGATTCCGAAGAACCTCCCTTTACACCCTATTCCTCTGCCAGCCAGATGGCGGCTTTTACCGCTCTGTGCCAACCTTTTAGGAGAGCCGCCCGTTTCGCCTCGTCCATCTCCGGGCGGAATACGCGTTCCACTTCCTTATTCTCGATGATGTCATCGGTGGAATCGTAGTAACCCACCGCCAGGCCCGCCAGGTACGCCGCACCCAGGGACGTGGACTCGATGGATTTGCACCGAACGATTTCCGTATCGGACACGTCCGCCTGGAACTGCATCAGGAAATTGTTCCGGCAGGCGCCGCCGTCGACTTTAAGGGCCACGATGCGCTGCCCCAGATCCTCTGCCATGGCAGACAGCAAATCCTCGTTCTGATATGCCAGGGATTCCAGCGTCGCACGGACAATCTGGTTCCGATCCGTGCCCCGGGTGATTCCGAAAATCGCCCCCCGAGCATCCGGCTCCCAGTACGGAGCACCGATTCCCGTAAAGGCCGGCACCATGTACACGCCTTCGCCGGCGCCGGCTTTCAAAGCCATTCGCTCCGACTCCGGTGATTTCGACATGAACTTCATCTCATCCCGCAGCCACTGAATGGCGGCGCCGCACACGAAAGCGGAACCTTCCAAAGCGTAGCTTACTTTGCCGTCCAGCCCCCAAGCGATGGTGGTGAGCAGTCCGGAATCGCTGAACACCGGACGATCGCCGGTATTTAGAAGAAGGAAGCTGCCGGTGCCGTAGGTGCACTTCGCCTCACCCACTTCAAAACAGGTCTCCCCGAACAGGGCCGCCTGTTGGTCTCCCGCAGAACCGGTGATGGGAATCGGACCGCCGAAGAGTTCCGGAATGCTCTCTCCGTAATGGCCGGAGCACTCCACCGGTTTCGGCAGCATACACTTCGGAATGTCCAGCAGCGCCAGGATTTCATCGTCCCAATCCAGCGTATGAATATTGAACAGCATGGTACGGGCCGCGTTGGAATAGTCCGTCACATGCACCTCGCCGCCGGTCATTTTCCAGATTAGCCAACTCTCGATGGTTCCGAAGAGCAGTTCCCCCCGTTCCGCCCGCTCCCGAGCGCCATCCACGTGGTCCAGAATCCACTTAATCTTCGTCCCGCTGAAATAAGCATCGATAATCAGGCCGGTTTTGCGGCGAATCATCTCCTCGTGTCCCTGTTTCTTCAGCGCCTCCGCATAATCCGAGGTCCGACGGCACTGCCACACGATGGCGTTGTAAATCGGCTCCCCGGTGACCTTGTCCCACACCACCGTGGTCTCCCGCTGGTTGGTAATTCCCAAAGCCACAATATCCCGATAATTCAGATTGTGCTTCAGCATCGCCTCCTGGGCTACCGAAATCTGCGTCGCCCAGATCTCCGTGGCATCGTGCTCCACCCAGCCCTCTTTCGGAAAATACTGGGGGAACTCCCGCTGCGCCGAACTGATGGTGTTGCCCTGTTTATCGTAAATCACGCAACGGGCACTGGTCGTCCCCTCGTCCATCGCCATGATGTATTTCTTCATCTTTCACCTCACACTTTCCCGGAACCCGCCGTCACACGAACAGCGCCATGATTCCGTTGCTGATATCGATTCCCCGTTCCGTCAGTCTCAATCCCTCGTCGGTCATCTCCAGAAACCCGCCGGCCTCGTACTCCCTCGCTTCCGGCAGCGCCTCTCGAAAATATTCCCAGAAAGCATCCTCGCTTCCCAGGACGTCCCGGTATCGAACGCCCTCTTCCCGCCGCAATCCGGTAAAAACAGCCTCCGATATATCGTCCCCTTCCGAGTTTTCGTGCACTTCCATAAAAGCAAGTTCGCCCCGATCCAGCATTTCCGAGTAGGCCTTCAAATCCGTCTCGTTCACCATCCGCCGGTGTCCCGTATAAGAAGAAGCCCCCAGGCCCAGACCCACGTACTCCGCCATGTTCCAGTACTTGGAGTTGTGCCGGGACTCATAGCCCGGCCGAGCAAAATTGGAAATCTCGTAATGTCGGTAACCCTTCTCCCGAAGAACCTGAATCCCCCGGTGATACATCTCCCGATCCGTTTCGTCCGGCACTTCCTGAAGTTTTCCCGCTTCAAAATCCCGGAAGAAGGATGTTCCTTCTTCCAGCTGCAGGCTGTAGAAGGAAATGTGTTCCGGTTCCAGAGCGGCGATGGCTTCCAGATCCTCCATGGCATCGGAGACCTCGGTTCCCGGTATGGCAAAAATAAGATCCAAGTTGATGTTATGAAATCCGGCTTCCCGGGCCATTTTCACATCCCGGCGAACCTCTTCCGCCGTATGGATACGCCCCAAATACCGGAGCCGCCGGTCATCCATGCTCTGAACGCCCATGGACAGCCGATTGATGCCGGCATTCCCATATCCTGTCAGACTTTCTTCCGTTAAGGTTCCCGGGTTTGCTTCCAAGGTCACCTCCGCACCCTTCGTAATCCGAAAGGCTTTTCGAACTTCTTCCAGAATATGTCCAATCTGTTCCGGCGTCAGGAGGGACGGCGTCCCCCCGCCAAAATAGATGGTATCCGCCTCCGGAACCTCTCGGCTCCGAAGACGGATTTCTTCTATCAGATGATTCACATACTCCTGCCGAACCTCAGGCCCTGCCGGGCCGGACAGGAATGCACAGTAGTTGCATTTTTTTACGCAGAAGGGAATGTGGATGTAAATTCCCGCCTTATTCGGTGTCGTCAAACTTGAGCACCTCCGTAAACGCTTCCTGCGGCACTTCCACGGTACCGAACTGGCGCATCCGCTTCTTTCCTTCTTTCTGCTTCTCCAGCAGCTTCTTCTTCCGGGAGATATCGCCGCCGTAGCACTTGGCGATAACGTCCTTCCGGTAGGCGCGTACCGTCTCTCGGGCGATGATTTTGCGGCCCACGGCAGCCTGAATCGGCACCTCGAACTGGTGCATCGGAATGATTTTCTTCAACTTTGCGCAGATGTTCCGTCCCTTGGCGTACGCTTCCTCTTCCGGCACGATGGAGCTGAAGGCATCGATGACTTCCTTGTTCAGGAGGATGTCCAGCTTCACCAGCTTCGCCGGGCGGTATTCCTGGAATTCGTAATCCAGGGAGGCGTAGCCCCGGGTACGGGATTTCAGTGCGTCAAAGAAATCGTAGATGACTTCGTTCAGCGGAATATCGTAGGTGAGGAGCACGCGGGTCTCCGTCAGGTATTCCATGTGGGTCATGTTGCCCCGGCGACTCTGGCACAGGGTCATGATGCTGCCCACGTAATCCTTCGGCGTCATGATTTCTGCTTTTACGATTGGCTCCTCGATGCGGCTGATCTCCGCCGGATCCGGAAGGTTGGTCGGATTCTGAATCATCCGTTCCGTGCCGTCAGCCATGATGACCTTGTAGATTACGCTCGGCAAGGTGGTGATGACGTCCAGGCCGAATTCCCGTTCCAGCCGCTCCACGATGACATCCATGTGCAGGAGGCCCAGGAAACCGCAGCGGTAGCCGAAGCCCAGGGCGGCGGAGTTCTCCGGTTCAAACTGGAACGCCGCATCGTTTACCTGGAGTTTCTCCAGAGCATCTTTGATATTCTCGTACTTCTCGCCTTCCGCCGGGTACACGCCGCAGTACACCATGGACTGGGCTTTTTTGTATCCTTTCAGCGGCTTGTCTGTCGGCTTGTCGGTGTGGGTGATGGTGTCGCCCACCCGAGCGTCCGCCACTCGCTTGATGCTGGCGCACACGTATCCTACTTCACCGGCCTTCAGCTCTTTGGACGGAACCATGCCCGGAATGCAGTAGCCTACTTCCGTTACCTCGTAGCTCTTGCCGGTATTCATGAGCTGAATGAAATCTCCTTTTTTTACCGAGCCATCGAAAATGCGGGTGTAGATAACCACGCCCTTGTAGCTGTCGTAATAGGAGTCGAAGATGAGGCCCTTCAGGCGGCCTTCCGGATCTCCCTGTGGCGGCGGAATTACCTGAACCAGCTTCTCCAGCATGTCATCGATACCCATGCCGGTCTTTGCCGAGATCAGCGGCGCATCCTCCGCGTCGATTCCGATAATATCTTCGATTTCTTCCTTGGCTTCATCCGGGCGGGCGCTGTCCAGATCCATTTTGTTCAGCACCGGCAAAATCTCCAGGTCCTCGTCCAGGGCCAGGTAGACATTTCCCAAAGTCTGCGCTTCCACGCCCTGGGTGGCATCCACCACCAGCACGGCGCCGTCGCAGGCAGCCAAAGAGCGGGACACCTCGTAGTTGAAGTCCACGTGTCCCGGTGTGTCGATCAGGTTCAGGATGTACTCTTCTCCATCCTGGGCCTTGTAGTGGAGGCGGGTGGTCTGCAGTTTGATGGTGATTCCCCGTTCCCGTTCAATATCCATGTTGTCCAGATACTGTTCCTTCATATCTCGGGACTGCACCAGCCCCGTCTTCTCGATCAGTCGGTCCGCCAAAGTGGACTTGCCATGGTCGATATGAGCAATAATACTGAAATTTCTTATATTCTTCAGATAATCCATTTTTCCTCCGATAACGTCTATATTTATTCATATTATATTATACGCAATTTGCCCTGAAAATGATACAAAAAAATATTTCCCCGGATTGCAAAAAATCCTTGAAACTTCGCCATTCCTAATATATAATGAGCGTTGCGAATTAATACTATTTTAGAGAAAAGTGGGGTAAACAAAATGGCAAACATTAAATCCGCAAAGAAAAGAATTAGAGTTATCGACAAGAAGACTGCTCGCAACGCTCGTATCAAGGGTCACATGAAGCAGGCTGAAAAGAACTACCTGAAGGCTCTCGCTGCAGGTAACGTTGATGACGCAACCAAGGCATTTGTTGTTCTGGAGAAAGAGCTGATGCAGGCTGCTTCCAAGAACACAATCCACAAGAAGACCGCTTCCAGAAAAGTCAGCAGAATGGCTGCAAGACTGAACGCTCTGAAAGCACAGAACTAATTCTCACCCGTCCCCACATTGCGTACCAGTTAAGTGCGCCGGAACGATGGACTTGTCTCACCATCGTTCCATTTTTTATTGTCTTTTTTTGGCGGGGCCGGGCGTCTTTTGCCCGGGGGTATGGGCGCGCGGGGTGCCGGGCTCGCGGCCGCCGTCACCTTTTCTAATTCTAAGGTTGACAAGCGCGCAATTATGTTGTATCATTCCATCTGTCAACTTTTACAGCAAACAAGTTGACAACACTCGAAACAAGTTGACACAATTTACATGGGATACAATGAAAAAGGAGATTATTATGTATAACACCATTACCCGCACACAGGTGCTGACCCGGTCCGCACTGTTCATCGCCGTCACTGCCGTATGTTCCTGGATTTCCATTCCGATTCCGGGCACATCCGTTCCGATTAACCTGGCCACCTTCGCCGTAATTCTGGCCGGCCTCATGCTGGGTTCCCGGGACGGCGCCATCGCCATGCTGGTATTCCTGGCACTGGGCGCCATCGGCGTTCCGGTATTCCACAGCTTCACCGGCGGTATGGGAATCGTCTTCGGCCCGACCGGCGGCTTCCTGATCGGTTACATCGCTCTGGCCTTCTTCGCAGGACTCGCCGCAAAAGAATCGGAACATCCGGTTCGGAACTACATCCTGTTCACCGTAATCGGCGAAGTCGTTCTGTACGCCCTGGGAAGTGCATGGTTTATTTTCCAGGCCGGAAGCAACATCCAGACCGCGCTGATGGCGTGCGTCGTTCCGTTCCTTCCGGGCGACGCGGTGAAAATGGTCCTGGCATATCTGGTAGCCGGCCGCCTCAAAAAGGTCATCGCTTAACACCCCATAAAAAAACATTCGCCCCGGCCACAGTTTTCCGGAGCACCCAAAACTGAATGATGCGTATATGCCGTCGCCGCTTCCCCCACTCACTAACGAAAGGCGGCGGCTTTTTCTTGCCGGCAGGGTTTGCGCTCGGCTCCCCGCAAACTCTTTGTTCTCCGTTTTGATGCGCAAACCCGGTGCCCGGCGCCGGACGCCGCACTCCATAAAAAAACTCCTGCAGAAATCTGCAGGAGTTTTTGCATCTAATTCGATGATGTAATCTTATTTGTAAGATTCGATCATTGCCTTGAATGCCGGCAGGGATCTCTTAATCATGTCGTTGGATACGCAGTAGGACAGTCTGAAGTATCCCGGGCACTCGAATCCGTCTCCAGGAACAACCAGCAGGTTGTGCTCCAGCTTTGCCTTCTCAGAGAATGCAACTGCATCGCCGTTCGGTGCTTTTACGAACATGTAGAATGCGCCGTCCGGTTTTGCCATTTCATATCCCATCTCGGAGAGGGAGTTGAACAGCAGCTGTCTGTTCTCGTCATATGCTTCCAGGTTCGGCATCTCGCCAACGCACTTGCCGATAACCTTCTGGATCAGGGTTGGAGGGCAAACGGAACCGATCTCACGAGCGGCACCAACGACGGAGTTGAATACCTCGTCCCACATCTCGCACTTCTCGCCAACGAAAACGTATCCGATACGCTCGCCCGGCAGGGACAGAGACTTGGACCAAGAGTAGCATACGATGGTGTTGTTATAAATTGTTGGGATGAACGGAACCTTTACATCTCCGTATACCAGTTCACGGTACGGTTCGTCTGCGATGATGTAGATTGGGTGTCCGAATTCCTTACCCTTCTCGGTCAGCAGAGCTGCCATCTTTGTCAGGGTCTCTTCAGTATATACAACGCCGGATGGGTTATTCGGGGAGTTCACGATAACCGCCTTGGTGTTCTTTGTGATCATCTTCTCCAGCTCTGCAAAGTTAATCTGGAAATGCTCGGTGTCTGCCGGAACAACCTTCAGCTGTGCGCCGTCGCAAGTGAAGAATACGTGATATTCCGGGAAGAACGGAGCAATTGCGATGAACTCATCGTCTGTGGAAGTGGTCAGAGCCTTTGCTACGGAAACCAGTGCCGGAGCGCATCCACAAGTCATGAACAGCTCGGAAGCCTTTGCGTTTACATCGAATCTCTCGTTCAGGTTGTCTGCGATAGCCTGTCTTACATCTTCATGACCTGCAGCAACGGAATATCCGTGCAGCTTGATGGAGTCATAGTTCTGTGCCAGGTCAGCGATGGTCTCGTTAACCTTTGCCGGAGCAGGAATGCTCGGGTTGCCCAGGGAGTAGTCGAATACATTCTCCGGTCCTACGATCTTTGCCTGCTCCAGACCATAAGCGAAGAGCGCTCTGATTCCGGAAGGTGCTGTTCCCAGTCCATAATACTTTTGATTAACCATTTTGATCTTCTCCTTTCAACAAGAAAAAACTTAGTCCCATGTTGTAATCCGATTATAACATATAGTTTCACTATTAACAAATGTTTCACATTCAAAAAACTTCAGTGTGTTATAATATAAATGCTCTGTTTTCTTGCAGAGTGAAAGGATATCTATCTATGACAGCAAAGAAAAAAAATACACAAAAACACATGAAGCGGAAGTCCCCCCGGAAGAAAACCCGCCGCCGAACTTCCCGCAAAAATAACCGGAAATTTCAAAAGTGGCAGCTCGCCCTCATCGCCATCGGGGTTCTTCTGATTGCCGGGGTGACCGGGCTGCACCTCTACTCTCACCCGACCCAGATCGATTCGGGGAAATACACCCACGCAGCAAAATTCGACAACGCTCTGATTATCGACGGCATCGACGTGTCCTACGCTCAGGGCGACGGCGCGTCCCATAATTGGAATCAAGTAAAAAGAAGCGGCGTGGATTTCGTATTTATCCGTGCAGGCTACCGGGATTCCTCCAAAGGAAAGCTCCATGCCGATTCGGAATTCAAAGAAAACATTCAGGGCGCCCGGAAAGCCGGACTCATGGTGGGCATTTATTTTTACTCGCAAGCCACCACGAAGAAGGAAGCCCGGGAGGAGGCCCGGAAACTGGTGAACGCGGCGGACGGGTATCAAATCGATTTGCCGCTGGTGATGGACTACGAACTGTACCCGAAAGGGCGGCTGGAGAAATTTATGAACGGCAAGAAATATAAGGCGGAGAAGGGAACCGAAATTGCGGAAGCTTTCTGCGAGGTCGTTCGAGAGGCCGGATACGAGCCTTCCGTATACTCCAACTACAACCTGCTGATGCACAAGGTGAACCCGAAGAAAGTCGCCGGCTTCGCCCGGGTATGGCTGGCTCACTACAATTCCTCCACGGATTATCCCCACGATTATACATTCTGGCAGGCGTCCTTTGAGGAGAAGGTACACGGAATTTCCGGCACCGTGGACCGGAACTTCTGGTATTTTGGGCCGAATGGGGAGGTCACGCGGGGCAGGCGAGCGGCCGGTGCGCGCTCCATCCGGGACTGCACGGTGCAGCTGGAAAAACACAGCTTCTATTACATCGGAAAGCCGATTCAGCCGAAGCTGATTGTGAAGGACGGGAATACCACACTTCGTGAAGGAACGGATTATCAGGTGGGTTACGTAAAGAACGCGTCGGCGGGAACCGGCTATGCCATCGTGACGGGAATCGGCAAATACAAAGACCGCATTTCCACCGGTTTCCGAATTAAGACGCTTCTGTAAGGCGGAAAGGAGAATGAATGAAACTGATTTCTTGGAATGTGAACGGCTTTCGGGCCTGCCTGAACAAGGGTTTCTCGGAGTTTTTCCGGGAGGCGGACGGGGATTTCGTCTGCCTGCAGGAAACCAAAATGCAGCCGGGACAGGCGGACTTCCACCCGGAAGACTATTACGAATACTACAACAGCGCGGAAAAGAAGGGCTACTCCGGCACCGCTATTTTTGCCCGTAAGGCCCTGGGGGAACCCCTCTCCGTGCATTACGGCATGCAGGGCAAGCACGACGACGAAGGGCGCCTCATCACCCTGGAATACCCAGACTTCTACCTGGTGTGCTGCTACGTGCCCAACGCTCAGAGTGAGCTGAAGCGCATCGACTACCGCCTGGAGTTCGAAGACGACCTTCGGAATTACCTTTTGGAACTGAATCGGACGCACCCGGTCATCTACTGCGGGGATCTGAACGTGGCTCACGAGGAGATTGACCTGAAGAATCCGAAAACCAACCGGGGAAACGCGGGCTTCTCGGATCAGGAACGGGGTAAAATGACGGAGCTTCTGAACGCCGGGTTTACCGACACCTTCCGGTATTTCTATCCCGACCGTACCGGAATTTATTCCTGGTGGTCCTACCGGTTCAACGCCCGAAAGAACAACGCCGGATGGCGGATTGATTATTTTATCGTCTCCGATTCCCTGCAGGACCGGATTCGGGACTCAAAGATTTTGACGGATATCACCGGCAGCGACCACTGCCCGGTGGAATTGGATATTGAATTCTAGAAAAGAAAGGAACACTGAAGATGAAAAAGAAATTATTAATCATGCTGCTCCTGGCAGCGCTGACCCTGTCCGCGACCGCATGCGGAAGCTCCAAGGAAGAAGAAGATCCCGGTGCTCAGAAGCAGGCGGTGACCGACTTGGATAACGATGCTCTGGAATCCTATCTGAATCAGTACAATATGGATGCGGAAAACCCGATTCAATCCGATGACCTAAGTCAGGAGGACGGTTCCGCCAGCTGCAAGGTAACGGATCTCAGCGTCACTTTCATCACCAAGGAGGATGACCTGCAGGTGGCGGTTCAGGCGAAGGATCTGGAAGATGAAAACCTGGATGTGGTGGTTCGGGATTTGATTATCGCCATGGATCCGGAGCTCACCTACGAAGAGGTGAAGGATATGTTCTCCTCTTTCCGAAAGGACGGCCGCACCTCCTACGATATGGGCGAGGTGGAATGCAAGTTGAAGAAGAATTCCAACGGATATCGGTTCATTATCGAAAACGACTAAATAGAAAAAGGATTGCCCCGGCGCATTGGAGCAATCCTTTTTGAATGTCATCATTTGAATTTTAGTTCTTTTTTCTGTACCGAACGATGCCGAACAGGCCGGCGATTGCCAGAAGAGCTACCCCGCCGTACAGCACCGGATTGAAATCGTCTCCGGTTGCAATGGTGGTTTTCTTTGCAGTTGTTGTTTTCTTCGATTCCTTGCTGCCCTTGTTTTCGGTGTCGGTCGGATTCGATGGTTTTTCCGGATTGTTTTGATCCGCGGAATCGCCCGGTTTCTCCGTAGTACCCGGATTGCTCGAATCGCCCGGGTCGGTCGGACCGGCCGGATCCGTTGGAGGCACCTTTTCCTCTTCTTTTACCGAATAGGACAGGGTTGCCTGCAGTGATGCGGTTTCCACCATCGCACCGATCATTCGCTGGAACTTCTTTCCGTTCACCGTCACTTCCTGCGCCGGACGATACTGCTTCATCTCCTGCAGCCACTGAACCTTTGCGGATGCGGTAATCGAAGCATTTTCGGAAGGCTTCTCATCGGAAACCAGGCGGAATTCCTCGCCGCTCCGAATCGTCGTCTCCGTATCTTTATTACTCTTCTCCAGTGTCATTCCGGTTGGAATCTGAAGGGAGTACTCCCCGTCATAGTCTTCCGATTCGGTGAGCTTTATCCGGCCGGTTTCCCACTTTCCGGAGGTTTCGTCTTTGCGGAATGTGGTGTCTCCTTCAAAGGAAACATTGGAAGACTTCGGTGCCGTCTTCAGCACATCGTCGTTCTTCGCATGCTCGTACAGCACATTTCCCAGTGCATTTGCGGCGGAAGCCGTTAGGTTATTGCCTTCAATGCCATATTCGTGCAGCGTCAGCCATACCGCATGCTGCGTTCCTTCCACCGCCTGCTCTTCCGTCACGAAATGCGCTTCGCCGTTCAATGCGGAATAGTACTCCGGTGCCGTGTATCCGTAATCCGAACACATCACCACGGAATTGGCGGCCTTGAAGAATGGCTTTTGCTGGATGGCCTTTCCGGTTTCCTTTTCTGCCGCAGTTCCGCCGCTGACCATTTTGATTACTTCCTGGTTAAACTTCACCAGCGCTTTGTAATTCGCTCCGCTCTTATCTTTCAGCGAGGCCAGTGTGAAAGTGTGCCCCTTCAGTTCCGGGAATGCCTTCAATACATCCGCAGACGGAACCAGCATCGCATCGAACTGCGCGTCCGTCGGAACGTAGTCCTTAGAATCGGTCACGATTTCATACATGGATTCCCCGTTATACGGATATCCGGCGTAGAGGACGCTTTCCAGGCGGTCCATGCACTCCTCGTATTTTTCCTCACTCTCAAAATCCGATGCTTTCAAATAACCATTCAGATATTTCGGTACCGAAACATCCCCCAGGCTGTCGGTATCGTGCGGCCAGAGCATCTGGTTGTTCATGCAATATACCACCATCTTTCGATTGCCATCTGCCGGATCTGCCACGGAATGAATCCCATTCTCGAAAGAAATGGTTACCGATTCCGAGGAATCCGATCCGCTTTCCGCACCAAAGACGGCCGTGCTATTCCCCAATGCAACGGCCGGTACTGTCAACCCAATCGTCAGGACGAACGACAACAGACTTTTCAAATACTTCTTATTCATTTTTTCCCCTTTAAAGTTACATCGTTCTTCAATAAGTTAAGCAAACTGTCAGTTTATTGTACAGTAAAAAAAAATCCGTCGCAAGTTTTGCAACGGATTTTTTTGAAAATGTGCGATTTTCCTATTTCTCCTTCTTTTCCGAGGAGTCCTCGCCGGAAGCGTATGCACCGACAATTTTCCAGGAATCGTCATCTTGTTTTTTCAGCTTCAGCTGGATTTCCTGCTTCAGCTCGCCGGTTTCGTCCACCTTCTTGGAGAACGCATCCAGCATTTCCGGAATGATATCGGAATACACTTTCTTCATCAATGCCTTCTGACCTTTGGATACATAGAGGTTGGTCAGCTCATCCATGTGCTTCTCCATGTATTTGTTGGCAATCTTATTCACCTCGCTGTCCACATTGATATCGTCCAGCTTATACGGATTGTAGCCGTGGGTGGTCTTTACCAGAACCGTCGCCTCGTCATCCTTTAACTCCACCTCTCCGATTTCGTACTTCGTGATGAAGTTATCCTGCATCTTCTCGGTGAAATCATCGATGCTCTTGGTGGCTTTATCTCCCAGATCCTTCTTGGACAGGCCGCTGGATGTGTAGAACACCTTGGACAGGTTCTCCAGATCCGAGAGTCCCAGTTCCTTCTCCACATCTTCCGTGCAGTGCTTTCCCGCATCGGAGAACGCTCCGCTTTCCAGGCTCTGCATGAATCCGTCGGCCGCCTCTTTGACCTTCGATTCTTCCTTATTTCCGCAGCCGGCAAATACCAGCACTGTCAGAAGCAGGGAAAGGACCAGTGCCAATTTCTTCTTCATACTCATATATATCCTCCTTCCATAACCGCAGATACCGTCGTTGTCAAAAATTATATTATACTTCCCGGCTTTCCGCAATACTCCAAAGAGCACCCTCTGAGATAAAAAAAGACAGAAAATCCATCGCGTTCGCCGCGATGGATTTTCTATTGCCAGTATGTATTGTGCGATATTTGCGATTTAGAATTTCAGCTTGGAGAATTTGCTCTTCTTCGGATAGGCTTTCTCGGACAATTCGCCCGCCATCTTCTGAATGGCCTTCTTCTCCTTGGAGCTGAGTTTTGTCGGCACCTCCACGATGACCTTCACGAACAGATCTCCGTACCGTCCGGTGCGAGGGTTCTTCACGCCCTTGCCCTTCAGGCGGAAATTGGATCCGGTCTGGGTTCCCGCCGGAATGGTGTAGCTGTAGGTCTCGTTGAAGCCCGGCACGCTCACCTTTGCGCCCAGCGCTGCCTGATCGAAGGAAATCGGCAGGTCCAGATACAGGTCGTCGCCTCTTCTCTTGTAGATGCTGTGAGGACGTACGTTCAGCACAATGTACAGATCTCCGCTCGGTCCGCCGTTGGTTCCCGGCTCGCCCTGACCCCGAATCGGAATCACGCTGTCGTTGTCCACGCCCGCCGGAATGTTGATCTTAATCTTGACCTTCTTCCGAACTGCGCCGGCACCGTGGCAATCCGGACACGGCGTATCGATAATCTGACCGGTTCCGCCGCACTTGGAGCAGGTGGTCACGTTCTGAATTCGGCCGAACGGCGTGTTGGACACCTGGGTCACCTGACCGGTTCCGCCGCAGGCATCGCAGGTGTGCTTGGAGGTTCCCGGTGCGGTGCCTTCTCCGTTACAGGTCTTGCACTGTACCATCTTGGTCAGTTCCACTTCCTTCTCACAGCCGAAGATTGCCTCGGTAAAATCAATGGTAATCTCCTTCTGAAGATCCCGGCCCTTCATCGGACCGTTTCGCCGTGCGGAACGCCGGCTACCGCCGAAGCCGCCAAAACCGCCGCCACCGCCGAACATATCGAATATATCACTGAAATCGAAGCCGCCAAAACCGTCGAATCCACCGGCACCGCCTCCGAAGCCGGCATTCGGATCCACTCCGGCATGGCCGAACCGATCGTATTTGCTCTTTTTGTCCGGATCCGACAGAACCGCATAGGCTTCGTTCACTTCTTTGAACTTCTCTTCCGCCTCTTTGTCGTCGGGATTCCGGTCCGGATGATACTTCATGGCCATCTTACGGAATGCCTTCTTGATTTCATCATCCGATGCGCCCTTTTGAAGTCCAAGCACTTCGTAATAATCTCTTTTTTCAGCCATCTTTCGTTCCTTTCCAAAATATATCTATTTCATTTGTCATTATCATGAAATGACAGCTGCCGGCAGTACGCCGGCAGCTTTTCTATAATACACAGATTATTTATCGTCGTCAACTACTTCGTAGTCCGCGTCAACTGTGTTTCCGTTGTGTGCCGCACCGGAGTTCTGATCTCCCGCTGCCTGCTGTGCACCCATGTCCGGTCCTGCCTGACCTGCGGCACCCTGTGCAGCCTGTGCTTCCTGATAGATTCTGGTGGAGATTGGATAGAATGCGTTGGTCAGCGCTTCCATCTTGCTCTTCAGGTCTTCCGTGGATGCGTTGTTGTTCAGCGCTTCCTGCAGATCCTTCTTCGCATTTTCCACTGCGGTCTTCTCGGAATCGTTCACCTTGTCGCCCAGCTCGTTCATCTGCTTTTCCACTTCGAAAATCATGCCCTCTGCCTGGTTCTTGGTCTCGATTTCTTCCTTATGCTTCTTATCTTCCTCAGCGAATCTCTCCGCTTCCTTGATCTTCTCGTTGATCTCATCCTCGGACAGCTTAGTGGAGGAGGTGATGGTGATCTTCTGTTCCTTGCCGGTTCCCAGATCCTTTGCGCTTACGTTAACGATACCGTTGGCATCGATATCGAAGGTAACCTCAATCTGCGGAATTCCACGCGGAGCCGGTGCAATGCCGGACAGCTGGAATCTTCCCAGCGTGATGTTGTCGGAAGCCATCTCTCTTTCACCCTGCAGTACGTGAATGTCTACTGTGGTCTGGTTGTCTGCTGCGGTGGAGAAAATCTGACTCTTCTTTGTCGGAATCGTGGTGTTTCTCTCAATCAGCTTGGTAGCGATTCCGCCCAGTGTCTCGATGGACAGGCTCAGCGGCGTAACATCCAGCAGCAGTACGTCATTGACCTCACCGGTCAGTACGCCGGCCTGAATGGATGCACCGACTGCAACGCACTCATCCGGGTTGATGCCCTTGAACGGTTCCTTACCGGTTACTCTCTGTACCGCAGCCTGTACTGCCGGGATACGGGTGGAACCACCCACCAGGATTACCTTGTCCAGGTCTGCCGGAGTAACGCCGGCATCTCTCATTGCTTTGTTCATCGGCTCGATGGATCTGTCTACCAGATCGGAAGTGAGCTGATCGAATCTTGCTCTGGTCAGGTCCATATCCAAATGCAGCGGACCATCTGCGGTTACGGTGATGAACGGCAGGTTGATCTTTGTGGTCTGTGCGCTGGACAGTTCCTTCTTTGCCTTCTCTGCGGCTTCCTTCAGTCTCTGCAGTGCCATGTTGTCCTGTCTCAGGTCCACGCCGTGCTCCTTCTGGAAGGAGTCTGCCAAGAAGTCCATCACCTTGTTATCGAAGTCATCGCCGCCCAGGTGCGTATCACCGTTGGTTGCCAGTACTTCGAAAACGCCGTCGCCCAGTTCCAGTACGGATACATCGAATGTACCGCCGCCCAGGTCGTATACCAGGATCTTGTGGGATCCCTCTGCCTTGTCCAGACCGTATGCCAGGGAAGCTGCGGTCGGCTCGTTGATAATTCTCTTTACATCCAGTCCGGCAATTTTACCGGCATCTTTGGTTGCCTGCTTCTGTGCATCGGAGAAGTATGCCGGTACGGTGATTACCGCTTCGGTAACCTTCTCGCCCAGATAGCTTTCCGCATCCGCCTTCAGCTTTGCCAGAATCATCGCAGAAATATCCTGCGGTGTGTACTGCTTTCCGTCGATTTCTACGTGATAGTTCTCACCCATGTGTCTCTTAATGGATGCGATGGTTCTGTCCGGGTTGGTGATGGCCTGTCTCTTTGCGGTCTCACCTACCAGTCTCTCACCGTTCTTTGTGAATGCCACTACAGACGGAGTGGTTCTTGCACCCTCTGCGTTAGCGATTACGGTCGGTTCTCCACCTTCCAGTACAGCGACACAGCTGTTTGTTGTTCCCAAATCAATTCCAATTACTTTGCTCATTTCTATTACCTTTCCTTCCTTGAAATTACTTTGTTACTGCGACCATAGACGGTCTGATTACTTTATCGTTCAAAGCGTAGCCCTTCTGCAGGACCTTACTTACTTTGCCGCTTTCCAGCTCTTCATTCTCTTCGGTCATTACCGCATTGTGCTTCGTCGGGTCAAAATCCTGACCTTCCGCTTCCACTTCCGCCAGACCGGATTTCTGAAGCTCCGTTACCATTTGGGTAAAAATAAGTTCCATTCCCTTGGCGTATCCGGCAGGGTCATCCTCTGCGCTGGCCGCCAGGGCTCTTTCAAAATTGTCCAGAACCGGAAGCAGTTCCATCACCAGCTTCTCGGTGGCATATTCCCGAATGTCGTTCTTTTCCTTCGCTACCCGTTTCTTGTAGTTCTGGAACTCGGCCATCAGGCGGACGTATTTCTCATTTCCGTCATCGGCTTTTTCTTCGGTCTTCTCTTCTGCCGTTTCTTCGGTCTTTTCCGCCTCCGGTGCGTTATCTTCTTCCGGAGTCTCGGACGTCTCCGCCGAACCGGTTTCTTTTTTTACTTCATCTTCCGGAGTCTGGGCTTCTTTCTTCTGTTCTTCACTCATCCTCTTTCTCATCCTTTCCATTGCTCAGCATAAACGATTGGCTGAGGTTGTTTGTCAAATATTCCATAATCGAGGTGACCTCGCTGTAGTTCATACGGGTCGGCCCGATAACGCCGATTTTGCCCACCAGCTTGCCGTCCACGTGGTAGGTGGCGGTAATCACGGAGCTGTTCTTCATGGCCTGTTCCGGATTCTCGTTGCCGATGGTGACGATTACGCCGTTGTCCCGGTTCAAAATGTCCCGGGTGAATTCCTCCTTCCGGCTCACCAGCTCCAGGAAGGATTTGGCCCGATCCAGGTCGCTGTATTCCGGAATGTTGAATATGTTGGTGAGGCCTTCCATGTACAGGTTGACGTTCAGCATATCCTCCAAAGTCCGCATGAAGTTGGGCATCACATCTCCCGCCAGGGAACTCAGTGCCCCCAGGTCGGTGCCCACATCTTCGATGATGGAATTCTTCAGCACATCGTCGATGGTATGACCTTTATAATGGTACGTCATGGTTTTGCTGAGAATCTCCAGGGCGTCGTTGGTGTACGGGACGTTCAGGCGCAGGGTGGTGTTGGTCACCTTTCCGCTGTCTGCCACAATCATCAGGACGATTTTGTCATCGTCGATGGGAAGCAGCCGGATGAACTTCAGGGTGTCCTGCCGAGTGGACGGAGTCATGGCAAAGGATGCCAGCTTCGTGATATCGGACAGAAGCTCTGCCGCGTGGCGAATGGTTCGGTCGAACTCGTTTCGGTTCACTTGAAGCCGTTCGTTGATGGTCTGCTTCTCCTGAAGGCTCAAGTCCGTCTTCTGCATCATGTTGTTCACGTAGAGCCGGTACGCCTTATCGGAAGGAACTCGTCCCGCCGATGTGTGGGGATGGGTCAGATAACCCATCTCTTCCAGGTCCGCCATCTCATTCCGAATGGTGGCCGGGCTCACGCCAAAATCATATTTCTTCGCGATGGAACGGGAGCCTACCGGTTCGGCGTTCTGCACGTAATCCGTAATAATTGCCTGAAGGATTCGCAGTTTTCGTTCTGTTAAATCCATTGTTCTGCCTCCTTCTTTTTTCTCGTTGTTAGCACTCAATCTACTGGAGTGCTAATCACTGTCTATAGTGTACTCTCACCCTCCCAAATAGTCAACGAGTAAATTGAAGTTTTTTGTGTTTTTTCTGTGATTAGTGTACAATACTGATGTTTAGACAATCAGGAGGAACAACCATGGATTACAAAAGAATTCTTACAATACAGGACATTTCCTGCGTGGGCCAGTGCTCCCTCACCGTGGCGCTGCCCATCCTCTCCGCCTGCGGCCTGGAGACGGCCATTCTCCCCTCGGCGGTGCTGTCCACCCACTCCGTGGGCTTCCGGGATTTCACCTTCCGGGATCTGACGGAGGACATTCCCGCCATCCAACACCACTGGCAGCAGGAGGGCATCCGTTTTCAGGCGGTGTACACCGGCTACCTGGGAAGCGCCCGCCAGATTGAAATGGTCAAAGACATCTGCCGAAACCTTCTGGTGCCCGGCGGCAAAAAAATCGTGGATCCCGCCATGGCCGACCGGGGAGAACTGTATCCGGTCTTCGATATGGATTTCGTTCAGGAGATGAAAAAATTAGTGGGAGAAGGAGACATCGTGCTGCCCAACATTACCGAGGCTTCGCTTCTGACCGACACGGAGTATCGGGAGAAATACGATGAGGAATACATCTGCGGCCTGGTGGATGGGATTCACCGGCTGGGCGCCGGCACCGTGGTGCTCACCGGTGTGAGCTACGACGCCCAAAGCACCGGAGTCCTGGTTTCGGAGCAGGGCAAACAGACCTACTACCGCCACGAACTGCTGGACCGGGGCTGCCACGGCACCGGCGACGTGTACGCCTCTTCCTTTGTGGGGGCGTACATGCACGGCAAAACCGTCCCGGAGGCCGCCCGAATCGCTGCGGATTATACCCTGGCCTGCATCAAAAACACCCTGGACGATCCGGACCACTGGTACGGTGTAAAATTCGAGCCGGTGCTGGGGGAACTGATTGAAGCACTAAAGTAAGCCGGCACCCGCCGGCTTTTGGGTTGGCCGCCGGGCCGGGTTCAGATGAAAAGTGATGCATGGCCCCTCATTTTTCCGCCTCATGCATCAACTCCATTTCCAAGATTAATGCATGAGCACCCGTTTTTTTGTTCCATGCATCACTTCTCTCCATTGCCGCCGGGCGTCAGCCCTTTAATTGCTCGGCGGCGGTGAACCAATTGATGCAGGAACATCATTTTTCAGCGTTCTTGCATCAATTTCCCGATTTGTACCGGCGGCCCGGGCGAAAGCCGGGCCGGGTTCAGATGAGAAGTGATGCATGGTCCCTTGTTTTTCCGCCTCATGCATCAACTCCATTTCCAGGGTTGATGCATGAGCACCCGTTTTTTTGTCCCATGCATCACTTCTCACCATTGTTTTTTCCAAAGGAAGAGAATTGACGACGAACTCTCCTGCTCTCCCCACCTTTCGTCGTCAATTCTAATCATCTCCTCATGCCTTATGCTCTAATATGCATTCGGTTTTAAAAAATTTGACGACAGACCCTCGCCCTGGGGAAGTCTGTCGTCAATCTAATATTTTCTTCACATTTTTGTTCTAATCCAAGTTCCACTCAATGAAAAAAATCACTTCTTCCAACCCGAATTTCCTGCTTTCAAGGCCCTATCTCGCCCTCACCCCCGGCATTGGACTCTAATCTACCAAGCGGCCGCGGGGAAATTGACGACGGAACGCTCCTCCTGGAGGTTCCGTCGTCAATTTCTTCCGGTTTCCTTTAAAGCAGCCCGGATTAGAGGCCACTTTATAATTTTCCCTGCTCCCGCAGTTTTTTCTCCGCTTTCCGTTCCGGCATAATCTTCCTCACATTATTCCCGGATACCAGCATCAACACCCCGGCCAGCACCAGCGGCGCAATCAGCAATCTCGGAAAGGTGAGCGCCTGGCCCGCGCTGTTTTTAATTACTTGCAAATCCGCATTGTAGAACGTCGGATCGAAGAAAAATATGCTGAACACCATGACCGCCACCATAAACAAGCTGACGCCAAAGGACATATAACTGACGAAGCGATACGTGCCTTGAACATCTTTCTTCTTCCAAAGCGTGAAATATATTAGCGCAATTCCGAAGAGCGGCACATCCGACACGTCCCATACGAGTTCTATAATTCTGTAAAAATATACCCCCGTGGTATCCAGCGTATACGGTTTTGCTCCGTGGAAAATCAAGTACTCCCCGTAATCTGAACGGAAGAGATACCAGGAAAGAATCCACAAGACGATGAATCCGATTTCGTTGGCCACCACATACGTCTTTATATTTCTTAGCCGCTTTTCTTGCGCCCGCAGTTTTTTCTCCGCCTTTCGTTCCGGCATAATCTTCCTCACATTATTCCCGGATACCAGCATCAACGCCCCGGTCAGCACCAACGGCGCAATCAGCAATCTCGGAAAGGTGAGCGCCTGGCCTGCGCTGTTTTTAACCACTTGCAAATCCGCATTGTAGAACGTCGGATCAAAGAAAAATATGCTGAACACCATGACCGCCACCATAAACAAGCTGACGCCAAAGGACATATAACTGACGAAGCGATACATGCCTCGAACGTCTTCCTGCTTCCAAAGCGAAAAATACATTATCGGAATCCCGATAAGCGGCACAGGCGCTGCCATCCATAGGATGGCGACTATGCTGTAAAAATATGCCCCCGTGGTATCCGGCGTGTACGGTTTCGTTCCATGAAAAATCAAATACTCTCCGTAATCCGAACGAAAGAGATACAAGAAAAGGAACCACAAGATGATGAATCCGATTTCGTTGGCCACCACATATATTCTTATGTTTCTTAGCCGGTTTTCGTCCATGATTTGACCTCCTATTCTTATTTCATAGATCGATTGTCCATATAGTGTATTATATTCTACTTTCTCGTTTGTGTAGTTAGGATGAACAGTTATGTATTTTCTATTTTTTCTTTGAATCCGAATAGCAAAAGGAACCGGCACATCCGCCGGTCCCTTTATAATACGGTCTATATATTATCTCTATTTCGCCTTCACTTCTTTCCAGTACTTGCTGTACAAATCCGTGGTTTTCGTATCCAGCGTTTTCAGCGTATCGCACATGTCCAGGGTCTCATCCGTCGGGAAGATGGCATCCTCGTTCCGGTACTTCTTTTCGATCAGCTTCATCGCCGCCTCGTTCGGAGTGGTGTAGTAGAGGTAATCGAAATTCTTTTTTGCCACCTTGGCCTTGCACATGTAATTGATGAACTTTTCCGCATTGGCCTTGTTCTTGGAGGTTTTCGGGATAGCCCAGGAGTCCACGAAGAATTCCGTGCCTTCCTTCGGAATGACGAATTCCACATCCGGGTTCAGGTCCTTGGTGTAGATGTACTCGCCGTTCCACACCACGCCGATGGCTGCGGAGCCGTCGGCCAGCAGATCCCGGGCGGAATCGTTGGCGTATTTGTACACCAGCGGCTTCTGCTTCTTCAGCAATTCCGCTGCCGCCTTGATTTCCTTCTCGTTGGAGGTGTTCTGGTCATATCCCAGCAAACGCAGGGCGATCATGAAGTCGTCCCGGACGCTGTCCGGCATCACGATGCTGTCCTTGAACTTCGGATTCCACAGATCCCCCCAAGAGTCTATTTTTACATCTCCCACCATCTTCTTATTATAGATGATTCCGGAAACGCCCACCATGTACGGCACGGAGTATTTATTGCCCGGGTCGAAGGATTCCGACTTCTTCATGTAGCGGGAATCGATGTTCTTCAGGGCCGGGAGGTTCTTCTTGTCCACCTCCAGGAGCATTTTGTTGTGAATCATCTTCTCAATCATGTAGTCGGAAGTGATGATGACGTCGTAGTCCGCGGTTCCCTTCTCGATGACCGGATACATTTCCTCTGCGGTATCGTAGGTATCCTGGATGACCCGGATTCCCGTCTCATCCTCGAAGTCCGCAATCGCCTCCTGGTCGAAATAGTCCCCGTAGCTGTAGACGTAGACCTCGCCGTTCTCGCCGCTTCGGCAGCCGGTGCAGAGCATCATTCCCAGCACGGCCACCGCCGCCAGCACCCATTTGATTTTCTTCATCTACGCAGCCGTCCTTTCATTCTTAATATTGTTCCGGTTCATCACCAGCAGCACCACCAGCGCAATCAGGAAGATCACGGTGGACAGGGCGTACAAGGATGGACGAATTCCGATTTTCACCTCGCTGTAGATCAGCGTGGAGATGGTGTTGATGCCCGCCCCTCTGGTAAAGTGGGTGATGATGAAATCATCGATGGACATGGTAAAAGAAAGCAGGAATCCCGATGCGATTCCCGGCAGAAGCTCCGGCAGCACCACTTTGCGGAAGGCGTATCCCCGGGAAGCGCCCAGGTCCAGCGCCGCTTCGAACAGGGTGTCCGTCGCCTTGTTCATCCTCGGCCGCACCGACAGAATCACGTATGGAATGCAGAACGTGATGTGGGAAAAAAGAATCGTGCAGTATCCCAGAGAGATTCCGAACATGAGGAAGGACAGCATCAGCGCGATTCCCGTCACGATGTCCGCATTCAGCATCGGAATGTTGTTGCACCCCATCAGCACCGTCTGGGTGCTCTGTTTCATCCCGTCGATTCCGATAACCGCCATGGTTCCGATAATCGTGGCAATCAGCGCCGCCAGCAGCGCGATGGAGAAGGTGTTCACCAGCGCGCCCAGAATCAGCTTGCTGTGGAACATTTCCCCATACCACTTCAGGCTGAACCGGGTAAACACCGACATGGACTTCGCCTCGTTGAACGACAGCACGATCAGCGTCAGTATCGGGAGATACAGGAACAGCATGATAATTACAATGTACAGATTTCCAAAGAATTTCTTCATATGAACGTTCCCTCCCCGGTTTTATCGAATTTCTCCAGCAGCACCATGCTGATAATAATGAACACCATCATCACCAGGGACAGTCCCGACCCCAGATACCAGTTGGAGTTCACCGTGAACTCCTGCTCAATGATGTTTCCGATCAGGTTCACCTTTCCGCCGCCCAGCATGTTGGAAATAACGAAGGTGGTGAGGGCCGGAATAAATACCATGGTGATTCCGCTGACGATGCCCGGCACGCACAGAGGTAAAATCACTTTGCGATACACATAGGCTTTACCGGCTCCCAGGTCGTAAGCGGCCTCGATCAGATGGCTGTCAATCTTCATCACCGCATTGTAAATCGGCAGAATCATAAACGGCAGGAAGTCGTATACCATGCCCAGCACTACCGCGCCCGGCGTGTTCATCATTTCCTGTCTCGGAAGCCCCAGGGCCTGCAGGATTCCGTTGATGACCCCGGCCCGTTCCAACAGCACCTGCCATGCCATGGTACGGAGCAGGAAGTTCATCCACATCGGCAGAATCAGCACGAAAATCGTAAAGCCCTGCTTTCCGAACTTGCTGTCCCGAAGCACCATCGCCATCGGGAATGCCGCAATCAGGCACACCAGCGTGCTCACCAGCGCCAGCAGCAGGGACAGCCCCAGCGCCTGCATGTGGTTGGCGCTGAACATGGCGGTGATGTTATCCAAAGTAATCCCTCCGTCTCGGGACGTGAATCCGTAGTAGGCAATGGAGAGGATGGGAATAACCGTTCCGGCAATCACAAAGACGATGAACGGTGCCGACCATTTCTTGCTAAATGTCAATTTCAATCGCCTCCTCTTCCTGTGTCTTCGGTTTGTGCATGATCTGAATGTTCTCCGGACGAACGTACAGTCCTACCGTACTTCCCACTTCGTAGGAATCGTAGTTCTGCAGGAGCCACTCAAAATCTCCTTCCGTATCGGCCTGTGCCAGCATTTCGTAGTGCATGCCGATGAACAGCTTGCTGGTAATCTTGGCATCCAGAATGCCTTTTCCCGCCGGATGGATTTCCAGATCCTCCGGCCGAATCAGCACGTCCACATCCAGTCCCGGAGCGAATCCGTTCTCGTTGCCGTCGATGCACGGGAAATCCACGCCGTTGATTCGAACCAGACGATCCCGAACCATTTTGCCGGAAAGGATGTTGCTGTCACCGATGAAATCCGCCACGAATGCATTCTCCGGCTCGTTGTAGATTTCCTCCGGCGTTCCTTCCTGCTGAATCCGTCCGCTGTTCATGACGATGACCTTATCCGACATGGTCAGCGCCTCTTCCTGGTCGTGGGTGACGTAGATAAAGGTGATGCCCAGCTCGTGTTTCAGCCGCACCAGCTCGTACTGCATCTCCTGTCTCAGCTTCAGGTCCAGCGCTCCCAGTGGCTCGTCCAGAAGAAGCACCTTCGGCTCATTCACGATGGCCCGGGCCATGGCCACCCGCTGCTGCTGTCCGCCGGACATCTGGGAGATCTTCCGGTTCTCGTAGCCCTCCAGGTTCACCAGCTTCAGGCCGTAATGCACCTTCTCCTTGACATCCGATTCGTTCATTCCTTTTACCCGAAGACCGAAGGCCACGTTGTCTCCCACGGTCATGTGCGGGAAGAGGGCGTAGTTCTGGAACACCGTATTCAGGTTTCGCTGGTTGGACGGCACGTTGGTGATATCCTTTCCGTCAAAAAGAACCCGGCCGCTGTCCGGGTTTTCGAATCCTCCCAGAATCCGCAGCGTCGTGGTCTTTCCGCAGCCGGACGGTCCCAGCAGCGTGACAAATTCTTTTTCCTGAATGGAAATGGTAATGTTCTTCAGGACTTCGTTCTCCCCGTAGGATTTCCGAATGTTCTCCAATCTAATCAGTTCCGCCAATGCTTTCTTCCTCCTTTGTTCTTTCCCGATGTCATTTCTTTAAAAGCTTGGGGGTGTGCTCACCCAGATCAGCTCGGCTCCCGCCGGTGAGCTGATGTAATGTTCTTCGTCCGGGTAGAGATAGAAGCTCTCTCCTTCTCCCACGGCATATTTCTCTTTCCCGATGTGGACTTCCACACTTCCGGAAATAACGTATCCGAACTCCTCGCCCTCATGAGGATTGTCCGGTATGGTGGATCCCCCCTTCTCCAGGGTCAGCCGGATGGGTTCCATCTCGTTTCGCTGGGCGTTGGGGACAATCCATTCGATGCGGCTCTTCCTTGCCGAATCTTCTTTCACAAAATAATCTTCCGCCGAGAACACCACCTGGGGGCGGGTCCGGTTGGCAAAGAATTCTCCGCAGTCCGTTCCCAAACAGGTGAGAATATCCTCCAGGGTGGCGATGGACGGGGAAGTGAGATCCCGTTCAATCTGCGAAATAAACCCTTTGGACAGCTCTGCCCGGTCTGCCAGCTCCTCCTGGGTCAGGCCTCG
>Ga0129314_1000723_pt1 | contig 30693 bp, 27 predicted proteins | sample O1111metagenome_FD_94431 | JGI IMG/M metagenome (GOLD analysis project Ga0129314, IMG submission 94431) | Orangutan individual fecal microbial communities from fecal samples from Wisconsin, USA - O1111 metagenome | ecosystem: Host-associated > Mammals > Digestive system > Large intestine > Fecal... | reverse complement strand
CAGGCCAAAACGATGCCGGCGATAGCTGCATACATAGGCGTATAGCCGTCGAGAAGCAGATAGACGAGAAGAACAATGGGCGACATCATGTAGGCGCGCTTCAGAACGCTTCTTTTCTCCGGCAGCTCCTCGGGCGGCAGCCCCTTGAGCCCGTCGCGCTTAGCAATCAGGTGAACCATGACGAGGATGGCGGCATAATAAAGCAGCGCCGGAAGGATGGCGGCGACGATGATCTTGCTGAAAGGAACGTTGAGGAAGGACGCCATCACAAAGGCGCCGGCTCCCATGACCGGCGGCATAATCTGCCCGCCGGAACTTGCCACCGCTTCGACCGCGCCCGAGAAATAGGGCTTGTAGCCGATGCGCTTCATGAGAGGAATCGTGAATGTCCCCGTGCCGTACACATTGGCGACGGCGGAACCGGAGATCGAACCGAAAAGACAGGAGCTGACAACGGCAATTTTAGCGGGACCGCCGGCTTGAGTTCCTGTAAAAGCCTGAGCGAATTCCATGAAATATTCGCCGACGCCGCTGTTTTCAAGAAAGCCGCCGAAGATCAGGAAGATCATGACCAGTGTCGCCGAAACACCCAGCGAGGACGAATAAATCCCCTCGTCGGTCAGGAACATCTCCTCAATCAAAAGTTTGAAGGCCCCCGAGAACCAGTCGCAGAAATTGGCGAGAGTGAAATTGCCCAGTGTTCCGCTCTGCGTGGCAATGTCGGTCATCAAGTAATACATGCAGTAGCCCATGAAAGCGAGCGAAACAAGAATGATAGGGAGCCCCACGGCGCGGCGGGTCGCTTCGATCAAAGCGAGAACTACGATCGTGCCAAGAATCAGCTGAAGCAGCGTAAGTTCATCGACACCGATCATGCGCTCGACGATCATGTTGTAATTGAGCATAATATAGATGCCGGGAACGGCGGAAATAACGGCAAAGCACCAGTCATACCATGGCACGGTTGTCTGAGGCTGCGCCGATTTTTTGTTTTCGAACATGGGATAGACGATGAAAGCCATCGGCAGAACCCATGTAAGGTGAATCGCCCTTTGAAGGTATGCTTCAAAGGCCCCGAAAACCGCAGTATAAAGATGGAAGATCCCCATTGCCACTACATAAAGCCACAGGCCTTTGCCAACGACCCCATTGAGTTTCCTTTTCGTCATCAAACATCATCCTCCTCTGTCAGCTGCGCGATCCCGCCACGCTGCGAGCATAGAATTTCGCGATAAAGTACAAAAGGCAGGCTGGTGCCTGCCTTCTTGGAAATTTTCCCGTTTGCGCTTCAATATTCTCTTTATAAAGATTAAGACGACGTACAGCGCACTCCCAAGCGGAACCACGCGTCACTATTGAACTTTGCCGCTGACCTCGCTCCAGAACTTCACGGCGCCGGGATGAGACTCAAGCCCCTTGGCCGGAATAGCTGTCTTAGGATCAAGCTCGGCGATATCTTTCACGCCCTTGGCCAGCATTTCCACGCTGTTGTACATGGATTTGCAGAGATCGTAAACGACCTGATCGTCAAGGTCACCGCGCACCACGATACTGGTGTAGTCGCCGACAACCTTGACAGGCTCTGCCCCCTTGGGGAGGGATTTGTAAATGCCGGGGTCGATCTGGAAGGTGACGGTGCCGATCGCTTCGCCGACCTTATCCAGCACTTCCTGGCTCATACCCAGCAGAACGACGTCAGTGGTGCTCTCGATCTGCATGACAATCGCAGCAACTTTGCCGACGGAAAAGGCAAAAACGTCAAGATGGTTGTCGGCAATCAGATCCGCGCCGCCCGCGTAGGATGCGTATTCGACCGTGCCGCCCCACTCCTTGAACGTCTTGCGGTAGTCAATGCCGAATCCCGATTGGAAAACGTTCTTGACGACGAATTCGGAGCCCGTGCCGGTCTTCAGCGTCGCAAAGCGGAAAGCGAGCTTCTTGCCGACCAAATCATCGACGGTCTTGACGCCGTTCTTCTCGGCAAAGTCCTTGCGCGCGATGAAATACGTGTACTGCGTGTAAAGATTAGCGAGCAGCTTGGCATTGTCGCTTTTCTTCTTGAAAGTGTTAAGATCAGTACCCTTCTGGGCCACGGCAATCATGGAAGTGTTGGAAAAGCCGAGGTCGCCCTTTCTCATGTGCGCATTGATAATATTCGCAACGGCACCGCCGGTGACGCTGGTGGTAGGCATGACTTCCTTGCTCCAGAGATCGGCCAGCGCCCCGCCCAAGGCGAACCAGTTGCCGCCGGGCGGCCCCGCCATAAACTTGAGCTGCGACGGCGTGTCAGCCAAGGCAGCGCTCCCCAAAAGTGCGGAAAGAACGACACACAACGCCAATAATTTTCTCATTCACACAGACCTCCTCATTGGTATTTTATTTCTACGGGATCCGCTCAAACATAATCAAACTATAGAAAATAATGGTTCTCAAAAGCTTCTCATGCGTAATACGCGGCTCTCCGTATTTACTAAAGTATACTAGAGCTCTGAGATTAGTGTCAAGAAGCAATTTTCAATATACATTTTTAAGGCTGGTTATTTCATCTAAACGAAAGCTCTGATTGCTCGGAATAATCAACAAATCCTTAAAAAGTCATAATGCCGGCAACAGGATTTTCTGTTGTTTTCACAGTTTTCCTGCCCGCAGATGCTTTACAGCAGCCCACGCAGCCATGATGCATAGAAACAAAGCCGTGTGCCGTTTCATTCGATACAGAGCTCGGCAAGCAGCCGATCTCGCGGGCAATGCAGGACAAATCTGAATAATACCCCGCGCCTCATCATGGAAGATGCTTGCCCTTCACATGAGAGGTCATGCTAGAATGAAAGCAGTTCATGGCAGCGTTTCTCCTTGGCAGATGTAAGTTTGACTGTTTACACTCTGCCAGAAACCTGCTGCGGGTCTTTTTTATCAAATATCCAAGTAGATTTTACAATCGACGGCCGCATCCCGTTTATTTTCTGTCCTTGCGGGGAGGGGCAGTTCACAGTTCATGGTTTGCGCGGGGTATTTTTTGTTCTCGGGCATGGACATCGCAGCCGGCTTTAGGTAAGATATGCGATGTTTTTGGCAATTTCGTACAGCACATTGAAAGGAGTTTTTCATTATATGGCCGATTACACAGGGCGGATCGCCCAGGAATTGAAACTTCCCATCAGCGGCGTCGGCGCCGTCGCAGAACTTCTCGCAGAAGGGTGCACAGTCCCTTTTATTGCTCGTTACCGCAAGGAAAAAACCGGTTCCCTCGACGAAGTTGCGATCACCGCGATCCGCGACGGCCTAGCCCGCATTGAAGAACTCGAAAAACGGCGCGAGGCGATTCTAGGCTCGCTGACCGAGCGCGGCGTTCTTACGGAAGAGCTGAAAAAAACGATTGATGCCGCCGCGACAATGACCGCATTAGAAGACGCCTATCTTCCCTTCCGTCCCAAGCGCCGGACACGCGCTTCGGCCGCCCGTGAAGCAGGGCTTCAGCCGCTGGCCGAAGCCCTGTTGGAACAAAAGGGACGCAGTCCGCAGGAACTGGCTGCAAGCTATGTGAACGAGGAAAAAGGCGTCGCCGACATCGAGACCGCCCTCGCCGGCGCGCGCGACATCATCGCCGAAAATGTCAGCGAAAATCCGGCGGTCCGCCAGGATATGCGCGTGATCTTTGTCCGCTTTGGCGTGTGCGTCTCTTCAGTCATTGAAAAAAAGAAAGAGGAACCGGAAGCGGCAACATACGCCGATTATTTCGACTGGAAAGAGCCGCTTCTGCGCGTTCCTTCCCACCGTCTGCTGGCGGTAATGCGCGGGGAAAAGGAAGGCTGCCTCTCCTTCTCGATCCGCCCCGAGGAAAAGCTGGCGCTGAAAAAACTTCACGCGCGTTACGTTATGGGGAGCGGCGAAGATTCCAAACAAGTCGAAGCGGCCGTCACCGACGGTTACCGCCGTCTGCTCGCGCCTTCCATGGAAACGGAGGCCCGCAGCACGCTGAAAAAACGCGCCGACACCGACGCTATCGCCATTTTTGCGCGCAATCTTCGCGAGCTGCTGATGGCCTCGCCCTTCGGCGCTCGCCCCATCATGGCCATTGACCCGGGAATCAGAACTGGGTGCAAGGTCGTCTGTCTCGATTCGAAAGGCGATCTGCTGCATCACACAGTCATTTTCATCCAGCGCTCCGACGCCCAGTACGCCCAGGCCGGCGAGACCATCCGCGCGCTGGCAGCGCGTTTCAGTCCCGACGCGGTTGCTGTCGGCAACGGCACGGCCAGTCGGGAAACGGAAGACTTCCTGCGCGGCCTTGACCTGGACATCCCCATCATCGTTGTCAGCGAAAGCGGCGCTTCAGTCTATTCGGCTTCGGAACTGGCCCGCAAGGAGTTCCCCGATCAGGACGTGACGGTCCGCGGCGCTGTTTCGATTGGGCGGCGCCTCATGGACCCGCTGGCGGAACTCGTGAAGATTGATCCAAAATCGATCGGCGTCGGTCAGTATCAACACGACGTCGATCAAAAGCAGCTCAAAAACGCCCTGGACGATACCGTCGTCTCATGCGTCAACGCCGTCGGCGTCGATTTGAACACAGCCAGCGCCAAACTGTTGTCCTACGTTTCCGGCCTGACACCGTCGCTGGCCGACAACGTCGTGAAATTCCGCGAAACTGAAGGTCCCTTCAAGCGGCGCCAGGACGTGTTGAAAGTTCCCCGTTTGGGGCCCAAAGCCTACCAGCAGGCCGCCGGCTTTTTGCGCATCCATGACGCCGAGAACCCTCTCGATGCCAGCGCGGTCCATCCCGAAAACTACGGCGTTGTCGACGCCATCGCCTCAGACCAGCACTGTTCTGTCGCCGACCTGATCGCCTCCAAAGACCTGCGCGGCAAGATCGATCTGAATCGTTACGTCACCGACGAGGTCGGTCTGCCGACCCTCGAGGACATTCTCGCCGAGCTGGAAAAGCCCGGTCGCGATCCCCGCAGCGCGTTGGAGATCTTCTCTTTCGATCCTGACGTGCACGAACTTACCGACCTCAAGCCGGGCATGAAACTGCCGGGCATCGTCTCCAACGTCACGGCTTTCGGCGCGTTCGTCAACATCGGCGTGCACCAGGACGGGCTTGTCCATGTAAGTCAGATGGGACGCTATGTGAAGGATATTTCTACAGTGCTTCATCCCGGCATGGCGGTGGAAGTCTGCGTTATCGACGTGGACGTCAAGCGGCGCAGGATTTCCCTGCGCATGGAACTCGATAAAAAAGCCGCCCGCGAAACCAGCAAATAAATCCGACAGCGAAGAGGCCGTCTCTCCAAACCGACGAGACGGCCTCTTCGCTATGCGTCGCTGAATTTATAAGCCGTGCCGACCGCAACGACTTCAGCGGCGCCGCCGGCAATTTGAGGCGCCATGAACTGGATCGCGTAAACCCCGTCGGCCTCCTTCTCGCAAGCTTTTTCACCAAGACGCTCCATGGCTTTTTCGGTGCTCAGCCGCAGCAGCTCGGTATACTGTTTCAGCTCGCCGCCCACCGACATGTTCCTGAGGGTGGCCAGAGCGTCGCCCAGGATCGAAGTGCTGATCACGCAGCTGCCGGTCACGAGCCCAAGTTCCACAGCGCCTGGCGGCGGAAAAGTTCCCGTAGAAAGAGCGATCTCTTTTTTATCCATCGTCCGTCATTCCTTCCTCGCAAGCTGACGCAGCATCAGCGCAGATATTTTTGCCAAAGCCAGGCAGCGGCCAGCAGCGCCGGAACGATCCACGCATAGAGCGCATAGCTTTTCATCCTGTGAAACAGATAGGCTGCGCCGTTCTGCCATGGAATGCGATCCGCCTTGGGCAAGGATTTCATCCGCTCGATCTCACGGCTGATCTCGGCGGACGTCTTTCCGTCGGCAAAAAAGCGTTCCGCCTGCGCCGACGGCACTTCGCTCATAAGCCACTGCACGCTGTCGGCGGGAAGCTGCGCCGCCGCTTCCCGCACCGCCCTGGGGCGAGAAACAAGCCATCTGAGCGCTTGCAGCGATGCCGCGTTGGGAAGGTATCTGTCCCAGACAAACCGGGGCAAGTTTCGGAAAAGAGAAAAGTACTCTCTTCCCGCGACGCTGAACCACTGACGGGCCAGCAGCGTGTCCTCCTGCGCCAGAATGTCTCTGAAAGCGGCGATATCCTCCGACTCGCTTTCAATAAGAATCCGGCCGAAATTTTCCACAATCGAGCTGTAGCTTATGGAACCGTCAAGAGGCCTGACGCCGATCAGACGATCGATAAACTTTTTCTGTTCCGCTTCGGACATACGCTCGGTCATGCGGTGGAACGCCGCAGAGGCAAGAATGGCCTTGGTGTCTTCGTCGCGTCGGGCTATACGCCCCTGTATTTCATCGAGTTCTGCGCGGACCCCCTTCCTCAGGGTCTGCCAATAAATCCGCGGAACTTCCGTTCGGTAATAACTGTCGTAGCGGACGAGCAGGACCTCGTGAAGTCTCGCGGGCGACTCCCAGACTTCCACTGAAAAGGAGCCGATGTCATAAAGCGCCCAGCCCACCGTTAACAGTGTGCCGACTCCGGTGGCGGCCATAAGGATCTTTCTGCCCAACCCCTTGCCGAAAACGGACAGCGCTTTTCTTCCCAACGTGCGGCGCAGAAGTTTGCGTCCAAGCATCATGCTCATAAAAGCGGCGGAGCCTGCCAGGGAAAGCTCGGGGCGCCCTCGAATTCCTTGCGTTAGGGATTTGCTGAAGGCGATGCTGCTCTGCGCGGCGGCACGGCGCACCTGCTCCTCGAAAAAAATCCGCACCGAGGGAGCGTTGACGAGCGCCCCTACCCGCGAGGCTAACAGCGCCTGGTCATAAGCCGAAAGGTGATCCAGATACGCGTCGGTGAAAGAATCTTCCATGAGCGCAAGGAAACGTTCGTAATCACCGCGGAACGCTTCGGGGATTTTGTCCTGGATCCGCTGGACAACGCCGTTCAGATCCATGGCGACTTGGAGGGCTTCCGTCAGCCGCCCCTCCGATAAGGTGTCCGCGAAAACGCGGTCCGCCGCTGCTGCCAGCTTGGCGCTCATTCCCTCGTACTGCCAAAGCGCGTCATAATCTTTAAGGAATGAGGATTCGATTTCGTCGAGGAAGCGCCGGCGAGTTTGGGCATCCTGGAAAAGCACCGTTTCATTGTACTTGATCGCGTCTTTTTCGTATTCCTGAACGGCTGCCGGAAGCCGTCCGTTCATGCCCAAAAGGATGGCAGCCGACACGGCAAAACCGAGAAGCTTTTTGAACATTTCACACCCCCGGATCCTCGGTTAATTCGAAAATATCAGAATTCAACCTTGTTAAGAGGCAGGATCGACGCTCCGGCAGCTTCCATCTCGGCGAAAGCCTTTTCGCCGTCGTCCGGATTCACGTTGACGGCGCGGCAGCCGTCTTTAACCACCAGCACGTCGAATCCAGCCTGCAGCGCGTCGAGGACGCTCGCTTTAACGCAATAATCCGTCGCCAGACCGCAGATGATCAAACGCTCGATGCCAGCGTCGTGGAGCACGCTGGCAGCCTGCGTGCCGTCAAAAGCGGAATAGGCTTCGGCGTTCGCATTCGTTCCCTTGTTGAAGACCATCACATCCACCGGCAGCTGCAGATCGGGATGAAACTCCGCCCCCTCCTGCCCGGCCACGCAGTGCATCGGCCAGGGACCGCCAAAGTCCTTGAAGCTGCAATGGTTGGCAGGATGCCAATCGCGGCTGGCCAACACCGGGCACCCGCGTTCGGCGGCCATCTGAATCAGCCGGTTGCAGACAGGGACGACCAGGCTGCCGTCAGGAACTGCCAAAGCGCCGTTTTCACAGAAATCATTCTGAACGTCAATAATAAAAAGCGCCGTTTTTTTCATGTTGAGCACCTCCATAAGATACGTTCCGAAAATTCTCGCTCGAAAAGAAGCAGCATCGAAGAAAGACGTCGAAACGTTCATATTATACATCACACAAAAAAGGGTTGTCGTGATAGTATTAAAACATTCATGCGTCTGGCGCAAAAAGTGAAGGAGATTGCTCGATGAGTACATTTGACGTTGTTGTTGTCGGCGGCGGTCCGGCCGGAATGATGGCGGCAGCCCGCGCCGCTCAATACGGCGCCCGCACGGTTCTGCTCGAAAAGAACCGCGAGCTGGGACGCAAATTGACGATTACCGGCCGGGGGCGCTGCAACTTTGCCCACGATCAGGAGGACCCTGAACTCTTGTTGAAAGATTATCGCCGCGGCGGAGAATTTTTGCTGCCAGCGCTTCGCATGTTCGGCACCAAAGAAACTGCCGCGTTTTTCCTGCGCCGCGGCGTGGTGTCGACGCCGGAACGCGGCCATCGTCTCTATCCCCGCGAAGGGCAGGACGCCTCTTCGGTCGTTAACGCGCTGTGGACCGCCCTGAAGGACGGCGGCGTCCAAGTGCTGCGCGGTATTGAAGTCCGCTCTCTCGGCATCCTCGGCGGCAAAGTCCGCCGCGTCACCACAGGACGCGAGGAAATCGAGGGGCGCGCCTTCATCCTCGCGACCGGGGGACTTTCTTTTCCCCAGACGGGTTCCACCGGCGACGGCTACCGTTGGGCCCGCAAAACTGGGCACAAGATCGTCGAGACGACGCCGGCGCTGTGCCCGATCAAAACTGCGGAGCGCTTCGGCGATCAGCTGTCTGGTTTGAAACTCAAAAACGTGCGCGTCTCGGTTCTCCAGGACGGGCACGTCGTGGACGAACGTTTCGGCGAGATGGACTTCACGCCGTTCGGAATTTCCGGAGCCATCGTCATGGATTTGGCTGCCAGCGTGGGGAACTGCCTGCGCAGCACAGGCCGCACGACCGTCCATATCGATCTCAAACCGGCGCTTGAGCCGGATCGGCTCGACGCCCGCATCGAGCGCGACTTTCAGGAGTTTGGCGGCGACGCGCTGCGCTTTGCGCTGAGGAAAATGCTGCCCGGGCAAATTATCCCCGAAGTGCTCAAAATGGCCGCGCTCGACATGGGGAAACCCTGCGGCGAGACCACGGCCGAAGAACGGCTCGCGCTCAGAAACACAATCAAGAGTTTCGTCGTCACGCCCACTGAGCTCTTGGGATTCAGGCACGCCATCATCACCAGCGGCGGCGTGAGCACTGACGAGATCGATCCGGAGACCATGGCCTCGAAAATAGTTCCCAACCTCTATTTCGCAGGCGAGATGATTGACGTGGACGGCCCGACCGGCGGCTACAATCTTCAGGAATGCTGGAGCACTGGCTTTACCGCCGGGAGCGCGGCCGCCGAAGCGCTGGGTTTCAAGAAGCCCACCGACGAGGACATCGTCAGACAGATGGAAGCGGCGCGGAGCCACAGATATGAGATCTCCAAAGCAGAGCGGCAGAGATCTAAGGAGGAGAAAATACAAGATATGACGATCAAAACCGGCCCCACCGATGACAAAGAGTTCTGCGGCTGGAGAGATCCCCGCAGCCGGCAAACCTCCCCGCAGGCAAATGAGAGCGCTGACAGCAGCCGCTCCGGTTTCGAAAAAGACAGACGGCCTTCCTTCGAGCGGCCTTCTTTCGAAGACCGTTATCGTGAGCGGCATTCTTCTCAGCGCTCCGGTCGTTTGGACCATCCTCAAAAGACGTATCGGGAGAACAAAGATTTCGGGGAGCGCCGCCCTTTTCGCCAAGATGAGAAACGGCCCTTCGAAAAAGAGCGCTGGAACGATCACGACGAGCCGCGCTCATTCCGCCGCGCCGACGGAGCGCGGCAGGAATACCGCCAACAGCCCCGCGACAGGGGCAGCCGCAGTGATTTTTCAGAATCGAGCCGCTTCCATGAAACGGCGTCCGAAGAAAGATCCCGACGCTCGGAACGACGTTCTTTCGACCGTCCCGATCACAGGATGCACGACGAACGCCGCGCTTTCGAACAATCGAGCGTTCCGCGCCCGTCCCGTGGAGACTCCCGCGACAGAGATTTCGAATATCGGAAACGCTTCGATTCGCCTTCACGGGATCGGCGTCCGTACGATCGGGAACGACGTCCCCGATTCTCTGACGCTCCCCCGCGTTTCCACGGCTCTGACGATCGGGAACGCCGCCGCTCGTTCGATCGCGGCTTCGACAATGAACGCGGGTCGTACGCCGACCGTTCGGAGCGTTCCTGCGGCACTCGTTACCGCAATGACGATCGGGACTTTCACGCCGGCCGCGGTTCCCAAGAACGGAGCTTCTCCGGCAGGCCACGTTTTGACGAGGAACGATCCCAAGAAAGAGATTTCCGCCATGAGAAAAGAACTCCCCGCAACGAGCCTCCCGTTTCCAAACCGCGCCCGCGGAAATTCACCAGTTTCTCCCGTTTCAGAAAAGACCGCGAACAATAAATCGAAAAACGCAATGCCATTTATCTCTCAACAGAAAGGCCAGTCGTATGCAGGAACAAATTGACACAAGCACCGTTGATCCCATCCCTGACGAAGAAGCGTTTCGCCGAGCTCTTGCGCAGATCGAAACGTTCGGCAAGCAGCTATTTCAAACTGCCGAACGCCAGAAGGACCTCCTGATCAACGAAAAAGAGCAGAGCGCCCGAGAAACGACTGTGCTCCGCAAGCAGCTCGACGAAAGAAAAAATGAACTGGAAGCGATCCGAAAAAATCTTATAGACACTCAGATGGAGCTCTCCGAAGCTCGCCGCGGCGAAGCTTCGCTGAAGCTTGAAATAAAGCAGCTCAAGGAGCAGATCTCCATTTACCGCGTCGACGCCCGCCGCATCGAAGAAGCCGAAAGCCAGCTGAGGACCGCAAAAAAAGAAAACGCTCACCTCCTCACTCGCATCGAGGAATTGAATACCGAAGCGGCCAAGGTCGCCCGCAAACAAAAAACAGAAATCGACGAGCTGACCTTAAAGTACGAGCAGGAGAAAGTGGTGCTGCACGAAAGCGTTCAGATTGCGGAAGACCGCGTTCGCAGCGCTGCCGAAACTGCTGCCCGGACCCAGTCCATGAGCAGCATCGCCGAGCATGAAAAAAACGCGGCGCTGGAAGAACTCGCACGCAGCAAACGCGAACAAAAACGGCAGCTGGAAAAGCTGCGGAACGATCTGGCTCGTCGCGAAGCGGCTGTTTCCGAACTGGAACGCCTCTCCTCCGACCAGCAGCGCGAGTATGAGCGCAAGTTGTCGCTGCTTCAGCTGCAAATGGGGCAGCAATACCAGTCGCAGGTCGAAACCCTGAAAAGCAGCCTGGAAGACAAAACGCACGAACTCAGCCGCGCCCGGTATCAGATTGAGCAGCTCAACGACGATCATCGGCGCGCGCTCGAGAGCCTGAAACAAGACATGGAAAAGCAGCTTGAGATTCGCGCCGGCGAAATCCGCCGTCAGCTCATCCTGAAATCTTCGGAAAAAAGCGGACGTCCGTCGTCATGATACAAATCAGAGACCTCAATCTGACCTTTGCCGGCGGCCGGAAAATTTTCGACAGCCTGAGCTGGCAAATCGACGCCGGAAGCCGGACGGGGCTCGTCGGCCCCAACGGCGTCGGCAAAACCACGCTGCTTCGCGCCATAGTCGGGCAAGTGGCAGCGGACAGCGGCGATATCAACGTCTCCCCTCTTTCATCGACTGTCGGTTACCTGCCGCAGGATCTGGCGGAACTGCCTGACGTCACGCTGATGCAGTACCTCAAAGACCGTACCGGCATTACGGCGGCTGAAAAAAGGCTCAAACGCTGCTCCGAAGAGCTCGCCGCCGCGCCTGAAAGGGAACATGCTCGTCTGATGAAGCTCCACGATGAAGCGGTAGCCGCCTATGAAAATCTCGGCGGCTACTCTTTTGAGGCGCTGTCACGCAAGGCACTGCACGGACTGGGATTCCATGACGGCGACGACGCCAGACCCTGCGGTGAGTTTTCCGGCGGCTGGAAAATGCGCATCACGCTGGCCGGACTGCTGCTGTCGCGTCCTGACATCCTGCTCCTCGACGAGCCGACCAATCACCTTGATACAGAGAGTATGGAATGGCTGGAAAACTGGCTTTCCGACTACCGAGGCACGCTCGTAGCCATTTCTCATGACCGCATTTTTATGGACAAGGTCATGAAAAATATTGCCGAACTTCATTCCGGCAGGATCCGTATTTATAAGGGCAGCTTCTCCGATTATCTGCGCGCCTCTGAAGAGCAGAAAGCTCAGCTTGAACAGGCCGCCGCCCGCCAAAAAGAAGAGATCGCCAGGACGAAGGAATTCATCGAACGCTTTCGCTACAAAGCTACAAAAGCGGCGCAGGTGCAAAGCCGCGTCAAGGCGCTTGAAAAGATCCAGATCATCCGAACGGAAACGGCAGCGAGGCGCATGACTCTGAAATTTCCGCCCTGCCCGCCCAGCGGACATATCGTCCTGACGCTGACTGATCTCGGCATTGCCTACGGGACGCACTGCGTCTTTGAGCACCTCAACGCGACTGTCGAGCGAGGGCAGAAGATCGCCCTTGTCGGCTCGAACGGCGCCGGAAAATCCACGCTTTCCCGCCTCATCTCAGGCAGAGAACGCCCTACTTCCGGAAATTGCGAAACAGGCTACCATGTGCTGCCCGCATTCTTCTCGCAGGAGAGCGCTGATAACCTGAACTACGAACGTACCGTCTGGCAGGAGGTCTGCCCGCTCAACATGGATATGTCCGAGGCGGAAAAACGCGCCCTGCTCGGCTCGTTCCTGTTCAGCGGCGACGACATCCACAAGCCTGTCAAGGTACTTTCCGGCGGCGAAAAGTCGCGTCTTTCTCTCGTCAAGATTCTCATAAACCCGTCGAACTTCCTGATCCTCGACGAACCGACCAACCACCTTGATATCACTACGCGGGAACTCTTTCAGCAAGCCTTGCTCGCCTACGACGGCACGCTGCTGATTGTCTCGCACGACCGCTACTTTTTAAACCAGCTCGCGCAGCGCGTTTGGGAGCTGCGCGACGGTGTCCTGTACGACTACGCAGGCAACTACAGCCGCTTCATCGAGCAGCGCCAGGCTTCGCTTGCGCAGGATACTCCCCATGACGGCTCCGATGTGAAACACCGCGGCGGCGAACGCAGCCAAAAACGCGAAGAAGCGCAGCGGCGCAACGAGATCTACCGCCGTAAAAAAGTTTACGCGGACGAACTCGCCGCGCTGGAAGATCGCATCGACGACCTGGAAAAGCGCAAAAGAAACGATGAGCAGGAGCTTTGCCGCCCGGAGGTCCTCTCGGATTCCGTTAAAGTCCAGGCGCTTATGAAAGATCTTGCAGATGTCGGCGCGACGCTCGGGAGCGCGACGAGCCGCTGGGAAGAATTGATGAAAATCATCGAAAAAATTGAAAAGGGAGAATAAACTATGCCTCAGACTGTAAGAAAAGGCGACAAAATCCGCGTGCATTACACAGGAACGTTAAACGACGGCTCCGTCTTCGACTCCTCCGTGCTCAACAAACGTCCGCCGCTGGAGTTCACCGTCGGCGCCGGACAGATGATCGCCGGCTTCGACAGGGGCGTCGAGGGCATGACCGTCGGCGAAACGAAAATGCTGAAACTCGCTCCTGAAGAAGCGTACGGCCAGCGCCGCGACAACATGATCGTCACCGTCGAAGCGGAACGCATGCCCAAAGGCTACACGCCGCGCGTCGGCGATCAGCTCCAGATGGGCCGTCATCCTGTCACCGTCACCGAGATCAAAGGCGACGGCTCCGTAACGCTCGATGCCAATCATTTCCTGGCCGGTAAAGAACTGAACTTTGAAGTCACCATCATGGAGATTCTCTGATCGTTTCCTAACCGAAAGTATTGACTCAGATCCCGAGGCACTGCGAGAAAATTCGACCGCCCGGAAGACGCTCGGCCGCCGCGCGGCTCGCTTTGTGAATCTGCCTCGCAGCGCCTCCATGTTCGGTATTTTTATTGAGAAACAGTATCAATTGAAAGACATCATCCAAAATCAGGATGAATCAAAAAAACAGTATGAACTCAAAAAATGACCTCTGCCGCTGCTCCGGCAAAGGTCATTTTTTTCTTGTTCGTATTTGGTTCAGGAAAAGAGGCGCGCAATCAGAGGCACGCAGACGACGATGGAGATCATGCGCACGGCGTGGAAGACGCCAACGGTGAAGGCATCGGCGTTCAAGTCCTCCGCGAAGAAAATAATCTGACTGATGCCTCCGGGGCAGGTTGCCAACACCGAAGTCATGACGTCCCAATGGGTGATGCGGTGCACGATCCAGGCAAGCACGAACGAAAAAAGCTGAATCAGCGCTACCGACATCAGCAGCGGCAAAAAGAGTTCAGCCAACAGCTGAACTGTGCGCGGCGACAGGCCGACGCTGATCGTCATGCTCAGACAGATCTGAGCGGCAGTACGCAGCCACGGCGGCAGCGTCACGACTTTTCCGGAGTAAAGGTTCATCGCGCCCGCGCCGCACATGGCGCCGATCATGTAGGCAGATGGGAAATGAAACGCTTCGAAGAGACATGCCGCCGCGCAGACGGCAAGGGCAAAGCGCAGTAATTCCCACGGCGTAAAGCGGTCCCGCGCCTTCGGCGGCCGGGAGCACGCTTCCGGCAGTTCCGCGCGCGCAACGCGGCGCGCCAGCCAGGCGGTGGAAAACGGCAGCGTCGCATAGAGAACGATAATGCGCACGGACTGGAAAAAAGCGACGATACCGGCGTCGGCGCCGACAGACATGGCGAAGATCGCCATTTCGGCGATGCCGCCGGCCGACGAGGAAGCCAGGCACGTCATCAGCGAAAGCCGGTCCCCCGCGGCCTTAAACAGCAGCAGCCCCGTGACGACAGAGCTCATCACCATCCACAGCGACGACAATGAAACGGGCAGAACCAGCTTTTTGACGGCGTTCATCATATCGCGGTCGATTCTCTGTCCGAGGATCACACCGCTCAAAACTTTGGAAATGAACGATACCGGCTGCTTATAAAACGGCAGAGCGCCTCCGAGCAGATTGAGCAGCCCAAGCAGCAGTAACGAGCCCAGCATAGCTGACGCCGGCCAGCCGCGCTTTCTTGCGCCGAGAAAACCTACGTAACCGATGGCAAAAAGCGCGGCAGTTCCCGCGCCCTGAGCAAGAATTTCCATAAAAAGGAACCTCGATTCTTTCCACGGCGGAGCGGACTCCGCGCCTGAAGCGACTATCCCAGGATAACGCGCAGCCCCCAGCGGACAATCGGGGACATAAGGCGCCCGACCATGCCGAGGTAGATCAAAGCCAGCAGCACCGGCAGGCTGTAACGGTCGAGCCATTCAAATACGGGACGGGCCGCCGGCGGCAGAACAAGAGCCAGCAGCTTCGAACCGTCGAGCGGCGGCACTGGGATCAGATTGAACACGGCGAAGTTCAGATTGATCGTCACGAAAGCGATGAGTACCTGCTGCAGGCCGTAATTGCCGAAAAGCGTCTCGGGGAAAAAACGGATCAGACCTCGGATCACCAATCCGGCAGCGGCGGCAGTGAGAACGTTGCCTGCGACTCCCGCGACGGAGACGAGAAACAAGCCGCGGCGCGGGCGCCTGAAATTATAGGGATCGATCGGCACGGGGCGCGCCCAGCCAAAGTGAAACAGAAACATGCACAGAGCTCCCCAGAGGTCGAAATGCGCCATGGGGTTCAGCGTCAGGCGCCCGGCGTCCTTCGCTGTAGGATCGCCGCAGCGCAGCGCGACCCAGCCGTGACAAAACTCGTGGAACGAAATGGCCCACAGAATCGCGGGCACGGCCGGCAGCAGGGAAATGAATTCCCTTCCGGCTTCGGCAAAAAATCGATTCATGATGCGGATTCACCTTTTCAACAGTCAGTCTGCGCTTCGCGGCGGGCTCGCAGAGCTTGAATTTCCCGCCAGATTTTTTCCAATTGAGCTTCCAGATTCTCCACGGAGCCGTCATTGCAGAGCACCCAGTCGGACATCGCCATGCGCCGCTCTCGGTCCACAAAGAACCGCTCCCGCCGCGCCAGTTCGGCTTCGTCGAGCCCGCGGAAACGGTTCCGCTCCGCGCGGAGCCGCGGGGCGGCAGTCATGAACAGCACTTTATCCACCCAGTCGGGGCGTCCCGCCTCGAACAGCATCGGGATCTCGGCCACGACGACGCCTTCTCCCGGCAGAGCCGCTTTCATCCTGGCAAAAACATCGGGGTGTGTGACGCGGCAGAGCCAGCGGTATTCTTCTTCATCGGCAAACACCCGCGCAGAGACGGCTTTTCTGTCGATCTTCCCGTCAGCGGCGAACACCGATTCTCCCCAGCGGGCGCGTGCCTTTTGTGGCAGCTCGCCGCCGTCCCAGAGGCCGCGGACAATCCCGTCGGCGTCAAGCAGCATGGCGCCCTTCTTCCGGAACCACCGCGCCGCCGTGGATTTACCAGCGCCCGGTTCGCCGGTAAGGGCGATAGCGACCATAGCCATAACGTTCAGGATCCTCCTTCTGTTCGAAGACTTTCGTGCATTCATCGGGCAGCTCCGCCAGGAAGCGCGAGAACCCCTCCCGCAGCACGGTCCCAAACAGACGGCGCTGTCGTGCGCCGCTCATATAGAGTTTTTCCTCGGCCCGCGTCATGCCGACGTAGCAGAGACGGCGCTCCTCTTCCAGTTCTTCCTGACTGTCGGAGCTGCGGCTGTGAGGGAAAATGCCTTCTTCCATGCCGGTCATGAAGACGACGGGGAACTCAAGTCCCTTGGCAGCGTGAAGCGACGACAGATTGACGGCGTCGCGCGCTTCATTCTGCGTGTCCATGTCGGTGTAGAGCGAGACCTGGTCCAGCACCTCGGCGAGATTTTCCCCTTCCGGCGCGATGGAGAGCAGCTCGCGCACGTTTTCCACTCGCTCTTCCCAATCGGCGGGCTCGGCTTTCATCAACAGATTCTCATAGCCAATGCCGTTGAGGATCCAATCGAGCACCAGCGGCAGACTGTGCTGCCGCTCCAGCAGCGTCAGCATGTGGCTGGCCAGCTGCGCGGCCCCCTCGGCAGCCTTGCCGGTCAGGCCGCCTTTTTTCACTTTCACGGTTCCCCATACGTCTTCCGCCGCGCCTTTGGCGTTCTCACGCATCCAGGCACTCAGCTTCTCGAGACTCTTCGGCCCGAGGGCGCGGGCCGGCAGGTTGCCGACGCGGTTCAGCGCTACGAGATCCCACGGATTGACGGCCAGGCGCATGAACGCGACGACGTCGCGGACTTCCTTGCGGTCGTAGAAGCTGGTGCCGCGCACAATGCGGTACGGGATGCCGGTCTCGATCAGCGCTTGTTCGAGTACGCGGCTGAGAGCATTCATGCGGTAGAGGACAGCGATATCGCCGTAATGATACGCCGCGGCGAGGTCAACGATCTCCCGCGCCAGCGCTTCTGCCTCAGCCTTTTCGTCGCGCAGATACCAGACGCTGACTTTCTGGCCTTCTTCCCGATCCGTGCGCAGGTTTTTCTCGCGGCGGTTTTTGTTGTGCCGGATCAGCCGGTTCGAGGCGTCGAGGATCATTGCGGTGGAACGGTAGTTCTGCTCCAGCAGCGTCACCTTCGCGTTGGGGAAATCGCGCTCGAAGTTCATGATCGTGGCGTAGTTCGCGCCGCGCCAGCCGTAAATGGATTGATCGGGGTCCCCAACGACCATCAAGTTGTTCGAACCGCCGACGAGCAGCTTCATCATCTGATACTGCGAGCCGTTGACATCCTGATATTCGTCGACGAGCACCCACTGCAGGCGTTCCCGCTCGCGTTCGAGCAGTTCGGGCTCGCTTTTCAGCAGGGCCAGAGGCACCGCGATCAGATCGTCGAAATCAAACGCTCCTTGTTCCCTGAGCGCCTGAGAGTATTTTTCGTATACGCCGCCCATAAAGTTGTCGTAAGCGGTAAACTGCACTGAAGCGTGGTCGGCGGAAGATTTGATCTCCGAGATCTTGTTCAGCGCCCACGAGGGTGCAAATTTCTCCGTGTCAACGTTCAGTTCCTGCATAACGTGCTTGACGGCAGTCAGAGAATCGGAACGGTCGTAGATCACGAAGCTGGGGTTGTAGCCCCGGTCGCGCAGCAGCTCGCGATTACGGAAAAGCAGGTTCAGCCCGTACGAGTGGAACGTACAGATCTGCGCTCCGCCCAGCGAGCCGTCCAGCAGTTTCTCGACGCGCTCGCTCATTTCCCGCGCCGCCTTGTTGGTAAAGGTCACCGCCAGCACGCGCCACGGCTTGACATCCTGAGCGGCGATCAGCCAGGCGATCTTGCTCGTCAGCACGCGCGTCTTGCCGCTTCCCGCCCCAGCCAGCACGAGCTGCGGCGCCCCCGTGAAAGTCACGGCTTTGCGCTGAGCCTCGTTCAGACCTTTCAGCAGTTTTTCGGGATCAGTCATTTGTCTTCCTCATGTGCTCTCCGCCGTCCGATCACGATCTTCGGGAAGCCTTCTTCGCCTCGCACCAGTCGTGCAGCATCTTGATCCAGAACTCCATCCCTTCGCCGCTGACGCTGGACAGACGCAGGCGGCGCGCCTTGGGATTGAGCCGCGTGACGTCGTCCCAGTAAAGCGTTTCATCGAAATCGACATACGGTTTCAGATCGATTTTCGTCAGCACCACGGCGCCCGCTTCGGAGAAAAGCAGCGGATACTTGAGCGGCTTGTCTGAACCTTCGGGCAGGCTGGAGATGGCTACTTTGCAGTCTTCACCGATATCGAACTCGGCGGGACAGACCAAATTTCCCACGTTCTCCACGAAGATCAGGTCCAGTTCGCCAAGCGGCAGCTGTTCCAGCGTGGCGGCCACCCAATTCGCCTCGAGATGGCAGCCGCCGTTCGTGTTGATCTGCACACTGGGTGTGCCGGTCGCCCTGATCCGCTGCGCGTCGCGGTCGGTCGCCACGTCGCCTTCGATCACGGCGCACTTCAAATCGAGCCCAGCCAGCGTCCGCTCCAGCAGCGTCGTTTTGCCGGAGCCGGGAGAACCGATCAGATTGACCATCAGGATCCCCTTTTCCGCAAGAAGGTCTCTGATTTTCTGCGCATAGCTAAGATCCGCCGCCATGACGGCCTGCTGTACTTCAATTTTCTTCGTCATCGTCTTCCACCTCAATCGAATCAATGCTCAGTTCCATTCCATGCTCCATCTGCGCGTCGGGCGAACCGCAGAAAGGGCACAGCATGCTCATGCGCTCTTCCCCCCACTTGCGGCCGCAGCGCGGACAGCTGACAACGATCGGAACCGGCTCAATGTCCAGCTCTGCGCCCTGCATCAGCGAATTCTGCGAGGCCGCCGCAAAGGCAAATTTCATGATTTCCGGCACGACCTGACGCATAGCTCCAACGCGCAGCGTCACTTTCTCTATCTTTTTCCAGCCGTTCTCTTTTGCCAGAGACTCGACGGAATCGATGACCGACTTCACCAGCGAGAGCTCATGCATCAGTTCACCTCCCAGCTTATCTATTCTACTACACGGCGGTAAAAAATGGCGGCGCCGGCACGTTTTGTCGCAAATAATTGTTCTCCGAAACGCGGAGACTGATATAATAGCGTTGCTTTGCTCTCATCCCAGAACTGTATCAGAGGTTATTCACGTGCTCAAACGCTGTCTTACCGTCCGCCAGCTTTTTCCGCCGCAAGGCGGCGCCGGGGCTGATCCGCCGCAGAACGCCGAAATGTTTCACTGCGAAGCCGCCGAAGCGCTGACCGCATGGTACAACTCTCACAGGCGCGACCTGCCCTGGCGCCTCGACCGCGATCCTTATCACATTCTCGTCTCCGAGGCTATGCTTCAACAAACTCAAGTGGAACGTGTAAAAAGCTTTTACGCGCGATGGATGGAGCGTTTCCCCACGCTGACATCGCTTGCTTCGGCAAGCGACGACGACGTTCTGGTCTGCTGGCAGGGACTCGGCTATTACAGCCGCGCCCGCAGCCTCCGCAAAGCCGCGCAGCTCGTCCTCGACGCCGGTCTGACGACGCTGCCCGCCGATCAGGAATTCCTGCGCTCGCTCCCCGGACTGGGGCCGTACACCGTCGGCGCCGTCTGTTCCATCGCCTTCGATTTGCCGGTTCCGGCTGTCGACGGCAACGTCAGACGCGTTTTCTCAAGACTGCTGAATCTGAGCGAAGACCCTGCCAAGGCCAAAGGGACGGCGCTGATCGCCGCCCATGCCGCGGCCATTTTGAAGCTGGGCGTGCCGCATATTCTGACTCAAGCGTTCATGGAACTGGGAGCGACCGTCTGCACGCCCGGGACGGCCTGTCAATGTTCCCGGTGCCCCGTCAGCCGCCTGTGCGCCGCCAGAGCTGCCGGCACGCAGGCGCAGCGCCCCGTCAGCACGCGCCGGAACGTTATCGAGCGGCGCCGCGGCGCCGCACTGCTGATCCTCGTTCCCCAGGGCTGCGCCGTGCGCCGCCGTCCCGCCGGCGGCTTGTGGTCCGGTTTTTACGAGATTCCATGGCTCCGCGGCGAGGCGGACGAGAGCGCCGAAAGCTGTCTTTCCCGGCTGTCCGCCGAACTGCGGCTTAGCGCCCCGTATCTCGACCTCAAGCTGGAAGAGACTTTGAAGTTCACGCGCTGGCAGGTCCGCCTCCGTTTGTGGAGCTGCCGCATGCCGCAGCCGCCGGCCGGCTGTGACGCCGTTTCCGCGGACAAACTGACCGGCTTGCCCATGCCGGCCGGGTTGAAGCGCCTTGTTCAAAAAGCGCTCGGACAATCCGTCCAAAAACAGCTTGAACTCTTTCCGCCAATCCGTTAGATCGACGTTCTGTGTTCAAGCGCATCCATTTCATTTCAAGGAGGAAATTCCCATGAAAGTCACCGTCTATGGCACCATGAACTGTCCCGACACTGTCGACGCGCTGCGCGAGTACAAAGCGCACGGCATCGAGGTCGAATTCTGCGACATCAGCGCCGACATCAAGGCGCTGAAAGAGTTTCTCAAACTGCGCGACACGGAAGAAGTCTTCGCGGAAGCGCGCCAGGAGCACTTCGTCGGCGTTCCCTGCGTGATCAGGGAAGACGGCTCGCTCACCCTCGACTGGGAGGAGCTGCTCTAGGAAAACGCCGCGGAGCCCTGCGGAATCCAGCGACAGCCGGGATGCAGCAGTTTGTTCCCTGCTGCCGTTACACAACCGGTTCTGCCCCGCATAAACGAACCCGCTTGAAAAAAATGCTCCGCCGCCCCCCTGACGGCAAAAAGGGCGCTCCCCATGATGAATGATGATGGACGCCGCTTTCCTCGACCAGCTCGCCGCCGCACGTCTCGCACACCAGTCGCTTCATCCGACGTTCACTTCCTTCCGGCGCAGCTGCCTCCGCTCGTCGCCGCTCCAGCGGTGCTGTCAGGCAGTATTTCTCCATCTCACCGCTTTATACGGTTAGCATATTCGCCGGCAATAAAAAAGGCCCTGACCTTTTCGTGTCAGGGCCTTCGATTTTTTTGGCTCCTCGAGCAGGACTTGAACCTGCGACCTAGTGATTAACAGTCACCCGCTCTGCCGACTGAGCTATCGAGGAATTTACGAAAACAAGAGGATTATACGCTTCACGCGCTCAGTGTCAAGAGGCAAATCATAACCACCGGCCGTGCCGCGATGTTTCCCGTTTCATAAAAAGCAGTCCAGCGCAAATGCGCCGGACTGCTTTTCTGTCGAAAAAAGGATTAACGCTTGCTGAACTGGAACTTCGCGCGGGCGCCCTTCTGGCCGAACTTTTTGCGTTCGACCATGCGGGGATCGCGGGTCAGAAGTCCCGCCTTCTTCAGCACGGGGCGAAGATCCGGATTCATCTTCAGAAGCGCGCGGGCTAAGCCGAGGCTGATCGCACCCGACTGACCGGTAAGGCCGCCGCCCTGGGCGTTGACGAACACGTCGACTTTGCCCTCAAGTCCCGTTACGACCAGAGGAGACAAAGCCCCGCTCAGCCAGTTGTGACGGGGAAAGTACTCGGCGGTCTCACGGCCGTTGATCAGGAACTTGCCTTCACCAGCGGCGATATGAACGCGGGCGATCGCGTTCTTACGACGCCCTGTACCCCAGTAATAAGAAGTAGCCATCGATTCTCCTCCTTCTCTACAGAGTGATCGTCACGGGCTTCTGAGCCGCGTGAGGATGCTCGGCGCCCGCATAAACCTTCAGCTTGCGCCCGAAGTTCAAATGGTTATGTTTGGGAAGCATGCCCTTGATAATGCGTTCGAGCAGACGCACAGAGCTGCGCTTCATCGCCTCGCCATAGGTCATTTCCTTGAATCCGCCTGGATAACCGCTGTAGGAATGAATCTTCGAGGTCTCCAATTTATTGCCCGTCAGGCCGACCTTGTCGGCGTTGATGATGACAACAAAGTCCCCCGTATCGACATGAGGCGTATAGATAGGCTTGTTCTTGCCCGTAAGAATCAGAGCGACGCGAGAAGCCAGGCGTCCTGCGGGGACGCCGGCGGCGTCGATCAGGAACCAGTTCCGCTGAACAGTCTCTTTACGAGCCATGAATGTCCGGTTGCCGGTCATTCGAAACACTCTCCTTTGACGTTCTTGTTTTGAAATATCACATGAGATCGGATCTCAGGGCTCTGGGGAACCCATGAAAATCCTCCGTTTGGAGCGCAGCCGTCACTTCATCGATCAAAGGCTGTAGGGAAGTGTGTGACAACTCTACCAAAGCTCGAACGAGGAGGCGCGTTTCTCACAATTGAGTATTATACTCTCACCAACAGCGGATTGTCCAGAGGGCCGGGCAATCTGCCGCGTTTTGCCACCGGTTTCCCGTCAACTTCTTTGAGATCCAGCGTCATGTCGATCTGCGCACCGTGGCAGATATAACTGCCCACGCCGAACGTATCGGCGCCGGCCTCGGCAAGGACGCGGATCCGTTCGGGCGTCAAGCCGCCGGTCGCGACGATCTTGACGTGCGGGAAGCCTGCCATGTCAAGACGGCATCGGACTTCCCGGATCAATTCCGGACCGACGCCGCCGCGTTCGCTGGGCGTGTCGAGCCGGATGGCTCCCAGGTGCGGGCCAAGAGCTTGGGCGATACGGAGCGCTTCTTCGCTCTCGTCCTTGAACGTATCGACGAGAACAACGCGCGTTTCGCCGACCGGTGTGATCTCATCGTACACTTTGGCCAGTTTAAGAGTATCGCCGGCCATCAGGATCGCCGCATGGGGAATGGTACCCGAAGGATTTTGCCCCAGCAGTTTGGCGCCGAGGATGCAGCTGGCGCCGGCACAGCCTCCGACTTTTACGGCAATGCGCTCCATTACGGGCGCGACAGCGGGATGGACATGCCGTGCGCCGAAACAGAGCACCGGCTTGCCGCCTGCGGCGTCAACGCATTCGCGGGCGGCCGTCGCCCAACTGGTCGAGGACGCCAGCATGCCCAGCAGCGTCGTTTCGTACATGCCAAAGGCGCTGTATGGCCCGGTGAGGCGCATCAGCGTATCCTTCGGCTTGAAAGGCGTTCCCTCGGGAACGGCGTCAATGCGGACGTTTTTCCCGCGAAGAAGGCGGGTCGTCTCCTCCACGCCGGCGAAAATACCGCTGCGGCGGGCGAAGACCTCCGCCACGACGGGTGTATCCAGAAGGCCCATATGGTCAAGCAGATCGCGGGTTCTGATGAAATAGATGTCCGTGGTCAGGCCATTGAGAATTTCCTCGTGCGTCGCACTGGGCAGACGGTCAGGGGAAACTTCTACCGAGGCGACGTCTTTCAGAGTTTCGATGCTTGCAGTTGACATTGAACGCGGGCCTCTTTCGTATTAGAGAATGATCAGAGCCAGAGAGTTGAGCATAAACAGTACGCAGACAACCACGGTAATCTTTGACAGGCCGGAGAAACGCGCCCACTGATTGGCTGTCGGATCGGCCAGCGTGCTGCCGCCGAAGATACCGCCGCGGCCTTGTTTGCGCGGCTGAAGCAAGACTACGGCTATCAGCGCCACACAAAGGAGAATCTGAACAATGGAAAGAAAAGTTTTCACGGGAGTACACCTCCGAAATTTTTACTGCATTTTTCGTATCCATCTTACCCGATGAATTCCGAATGATTATACCACAAACTCCCGTCAGAGGGATTCAGCGGGACAAACTCAGGAGAAATCCCTGTTCTCCCGCTTTTCAGCTTTTCAGCTTTTCAGCTTTTCAGACTGCGCAGCATTTCAATAAAAGCCTGCGACGCCTTGGCGCGGTGCGATAATTTCGCTTTCGTATCCGCGGGCAGCTCGCCAAACGTAAGGTCGCAGCCTTCCGGAATGAAAAGCGGGTCGTAACCGAAGCCGTTTTCGCCGCGCTTCTCCTGAATCACGCGGCCGTTGCAGTAGGCCAGCGTCTGCCAATGAACGCTTCCGTCAGGAAAAGCCAGCACAAGAGCCGCGGCATAGCGCGCGAAACGGTCCGCTTTGCCGGTCATGTTGGCAATCAGCCATTGGCGGCAGGCTTCGTCGTCTTCACCGCCGACGCGCGAAGAATAAATGCCCGGCTGCCAGTTCAGCGCGCGCACCTCGATGCCGCTGTCGTCGCTGATAGCCGGCAGCCCTGTATGTTTTGCCCAAGCACAGGCTTTCAGCGCCGCGTTCTCCAGAAAAGTGGCGCCGGTCTCATCGACATTCAGAGGGCGTTCGCAGTCGCCGCCGAAGATCAGTTCGATCCCGAGCGGCGCCAGAAGACCGCGGAACTCCTCGTACTTGTGCCGGTTGCCGCTGGCGATCACCAGTTTTTGAAGTGAAACCCCGTCCATTACGATCATTTAATGAAACTCCGCGTCATCCCATTGCAGCGTGCGGCGCTGCAGCGCCATCAGTTCCTGGATTCCCGCCGACGCCAGATCAAGCATCCCCGTCATCTCACCGCGGGAAAAGACGCCGCCTTCGCCCGTCCCCTGTACCTCGATAAAATCGCCCTGTCCGTTCATGACAACGTTGAAATCGACCTCGGCAGTGCTGTCTTCCTCGTAACACAGATCCAGCAGCAGCTGCCCCCCCACTTTTCCGACGCTGACGGCAGCCACCGATGATTTGAGCGGCAGTTTTTCGAAAGCCCCCTGACCGCGCAGCCAGCGCAGCGCGTCGACCAGCGCCACATAAGCTCCGGTGATCGAAGCGGTGCGAGTACCGCCGTCCGCCTGGATCACGTCGCAGTCGAGCGTGATGCAGCGCTCACCCAGCGCGGCAAGATCTACGGCGGCGCGCAGCGAGCGCCCGATAAGACGCTGGATTTCCTGGCTGCGTCCGTTGACTCGCCCTTTTGCGGAATCCCGCGGCACGCGCACCGCCGTAGAACGCGGCAGCAGCGAATACTCAGCCGTCACCCAGCCTTTGCCCTGTCCTCGCAAAAAGGGCGGCACCTTGTCCTCCACCGTAGCCGTGCAGAGCACTCTGGTGCGCCCGCAGGAAATCACGCAGGATCCTTCGGCGTAGACGTTCCAGGTCCGTTCCATGGTCACGGGGCGAAGCGCGTCAGCCCGTTCTCTCGTTAAAGTACGAATTTCTTTTCGCCTCCATACGCGAAAGACAGTTTCTTTCCTGTCCTCGACAATTTTGAAAATACAAGATCAGCGCGCACGAGTTTTTTTCTGCGCGCTGATCTCTCATTCAGCCGTTCGCGTTTTCCAATCCCCAGGGGTCGGAAAGGCGAATTGAGCCAACGTTCTGAACCCAGCGGCCTTCCTGAAGGAAATAGACCTGTTTGATCGGCAGGAAATTCTCCACGACCGTACGCACAATCCCCGTCAGCATCAGCAAAGCGCGTTCTTCAGACATTTTTCCCAGGCCGGCGGAAAATCCCTGCGGCAGATCGATATAAACGGCGATGCCGTCGCGGTAAACGTGTTTCGCCTCGATCACATTGGCCCAGCTTTCCGAAGATTCACGGAAGACCGCGTTCACAGCCTGGATGATCTCGTCCTCCTGCACCTCGGACAGGACCTTCATGCTGGCTTTCACCATACCGTCGCGTACAAGCGGATACACCGCAAGCTCTTTGCGCAGCCCCACGACTCTGTCGTTCGAATCTTTGGCTGCCAGGAGACGCTGCAGGTCCTCCGTGTTGGAAACAATATTTTCCTGCTTGAGCACGTTCCTGCGATCAAGCACCTTCAAAAACAGGTCAGCCCCATAATAACCTGCCGCCAGAAAGATCGCCATTACGCTCAGCTGCGCCGAGACACGCAGAAAAAGCGGCGCGCGCCGCCGCGGCTGGTAGCATTCCTCGCGGTCGGGCGTCCGCGGCCGGCGCGAGATTTCATCGTTCACTGTCGATCACTCCTCAAATAGGGTCTCTTTCCCAAGAACTTTCTGGATTTAACGGTTGATGAAATTTATTATACCTGATGCGATCGATTCCGCCATTCGCTGCTGATACGCCGGCTGCGCCAAGCGCTTCGCTTCCGAAAGCTCAGTGATGAATCCCGTTTCGATCAGCACCGACGGCATGACAGCGCCGCGCAGCACCCAGAAAGGCGCCTGAGCAACCCGCTTCATGTCCAGCCGGCTCTCCTGACCTGCTTTAAACAGTTCTTCGGCCAGATCGGTGCTTTCGCCGATCTTGGCATTCTGCTGCATGTTGCCCAAGATCGACAACAGCATTTCAGTTCTCTTGTCCGACACTCCCTTCTTGCCGGAACTGTCCTCAACTATCTCGGCGTTTTCGATTTTCGCCAGCGTCATGGCATCCTTGTCGGTCGGCAGAGCCATGATATAAATCTCCACGCCTTTGGAATGGCGGCCGCGAGGCAGAGCGTTGAGATGCACGCTGATAAACACGTCCGCCTTCCAGTCATTTGCCATTTGCGTGCGTTCCCGCAGCGTGGGGTACGTATCCCCTTCCCGGGTCATGCGCACAGTCACCGCTCGAGAGCGCAGCTCTTTCGCAATCCGCTTCGCAATCTGCAAGGCGAGATCCTTTTCCCGATAGCCGTGCGCCACGGCGCCGGGATCCTTGCCGCCGTGCCCCGCGTCGATGACGACGAGCTTCTTGCCCTTGCGGGAACGCTGAACCGGAGAAGGCGGCTTTTTTTCACGAGACTTCTTCTCTCCGTCTTTCGCGCCCAGCTTTTCTTCATTCTTCTGGCTTCCGTCCCTCGCGGAGAGCTTCCCGGCTTCGTTCCGTCGTGAGGTTTTGTCGTTCAGCTTGAAATCCATGACAAGGCGGTAAGGATCGCTCAATGTGAAAACTTTGACCGTTCTGCCTGGAAAAGAAAAATCCAGACGCGCCGTGGAATCGCTTTTAACTGTCAACACAATGTCGGAACGCGCGGATTTAAGAGCGCGCCTTTGCGCAGCGCTTATCGGCGCGAGCGATACGGTCAACGTTTCATGCTGAACCGTATACAAAGGGACAGCAGAACCTTCAAGATCGATGACGGCCCGCACGTCAGCATGACTGCCGCCCCACCTCAGCTCCTTCAGCCGGGGAAGATCCTGCGCTTTCCGCTGTTCCTGCCGGAGAGGATCCCGCTGTGCTTCGTCGTTGACGGGAGCTTTCCTCCGACCGGCTGATTCCCGCTCCGCAGGAGGCGTTTGCCGGCTCCCTGCCCCTGACCACTGCAAGGCCGCGTTTCGTCCATTTCTCTTTAGAAATTGCGAAAACACGCTCAATACCGTATCGGCATCAACCCACCAGTGACCGTCCTCCATACGCGCCCGTGCCGGCAGAGCAACAACACTGTAGCCAATCCACACGACCGCCGCGCCGCGCACGAAGCGCAGCCCTACGGGAGCCTGCACGACCAGTTCCTCATTTTCCTGCCGAGTCTGGTATCCAAGCCCCGCTGCTATCTGGTCCGCGGCAGCCATGCGAAGCGAATGGAAGCTCCGCACCTCGGCGCTCCCGGAAACTCCGGCGCCAGTCCACTGCCACGTAGCTGCACCGGCTCCCGGGACGAGCAGAAGACAAAAGAAAATGACAAGCGCAAGTTTCAAACAACTATGTTCCAGCCACCGCAATATCGTCCACCACCATTGTGCAGCCGCCGAAACGGTCATAGAACCGTAAATCGCCGCCTACTTCAATAATTTTATTCAGGAAATCGCACAGATTTCCGGCAATCGTCACCGCGGAGACGGGGCGGGAAAAGCCGTTTTTATAATACATACCGCGCGCCGCCAGCGAAAAATCCCCGGTGACCGAGTCGACCGTATGCAGCCCCATCAACTCAGTGACGCAGAAGCAGCCATCGTAAGCCGCCGCAAGCTCCTCCGCCGAACGCCTCCCGGGCATGACGAACAGATTGTTCACGTCGACGTCAGGCAAAGAGGAAAGACCGCGGCTGCCGTTCCCTGTTGAAATCATTCCGAGACGTTTTCCGTACTGCAAATTGCTCAGCCAGGAAACGAGACGTCCTTGGTCAAGCAGAACCGTCCGCTGCGTGGCAACGCACTCAGCGTCGCAGGCAGACGTTCCCATGCCGCCGTAAAGCCGTCCGTCGTCCACAAGCGTCAGGACGGAGGAGGCCACACATTCCCCCATTTTGTCAGCCAAAAACGTTAGTCCTTTGCAGACATTCGAGGCAAAAAACAGCTCTGCCAGCCCGCCAAGAAAGGAAGCGACAACCTCCGGCTCGAGAACGAGAGTATAGCGCCCCGTCGGCAAAGGCGCACCGTGCAGCAGGCGTACCGTGCGCTCAACCGCCTCGCCGACCGGCAGTCGGGAAGAGAGCGCCGCCCGAGAACGGCCGTCCAGACTTGCGCCGCCAATCTCAACAGCCCCGCCGTCTTCCGCCAGCAAAGTAACGCCGATTCCGCCGGCGGTGGAACGGGTTCGGCAGGAAACGCCGTAGCTGTTGATCGTCAGGGATTCCTCCCAGCCGGTAAAAATACCGGCTTCGCGCACCTTGCGCACGCGCCGGTCAAGAGCCCGGGCCTGACGGCTCATGCGCAGACAGAGCTCGATCTGTTTCTGCGGCTCCCATGCAAGCAAATCAGGATCATAAATGCCCAGATCACTCGTCGGAACTGCCGGCTGTGTCGTCGCAAAGACAGCGTCATCTTCGGCAGCTCCGTGCCGCGCATTGCGAAAAGCGTCCTCGCACAGCACAGCAGCAGCACAGTCGTCGATGTCGCAAAGACTCGCTACGCCCTGACGATGTTCCCGGTCGAGGATACGCAGACCGAGGCAGTCGGAAACCGAAGAATGACTTTTTTCCAGCGCCTCATCGCAGACCGAAAACGAACGACTGCCGCAGCTGCTCCAAACGCATTCCGCTGCCAACGCCCCGCCGGCTTTGGCGCAGGCCAGAAGACGCTCGAGCAAAACCTGGGCCTTGTCGATATCCATCCGGGCAGCCTCTACATCCTTAATCCCATACGAGCCCATGGCAAAAGATTTTCAGGAACAGGCACGCCGAAATGATATCCCGGTCGTCCTCGGCCATGATAATCAGAGCCAGCCGTAACCTCGAGACCGTTCGCCGCCGCCAGAGCCCTATAGGCCTCGCTCTGCTCCCTGCTGTGATGCCCCGAATAACACTCCAGTCCCCAGAGTCCAAGCGATTTCAGCCAGCTCAGAAGATCCGGCAGCTCATTGATATCCGGGCAGGTCTGCACCGGATGCGCCAGCACGGAAAGGCCGCCTGCACGATGAATCGCGCGGATCGTCTCTTCAGGCGACAAACTGACTTTGTGAACGTACGCCTTCCCTTCCCGTCCCAAATACTCCGAGAAGGCCGTCGGCACATCGTGGACAATTCCCTTGCGGATCAGCGCATAGGCAAAATGCGGACGGCCGATAACGCCCTTTCCCGCTTCATCCTGAACGTCCTGCAGCGTCATGGAGATTCCCAGCTCGTTCAACTTGGCAAGAACCTGACGATTGCGCTCCTCGCGGTAATGCTGAATTTTCGCCAGCGCCGCGCGGAACTCTTCATCCTGAGGATCATAATTATAACCCAAGATATGCAGCGTCCGCGGATACTCCGCGGAAATCTCCACTCCTGAAACGGCTCTGATGCCAAGCTTGCGGCACATCGCCATAAAGGCGGGCACGCCCTTTATCGTATCATGATCGGTCAGGGACATTACCGTCAATCCGCGCTTTTTGCCAAGACGCGCCAGCGCTTCAGGAGAATCGCTCCCATCAGAGCAGAGACTGTGAAAATGCATATCAATGCGCATCATTTACGTTCGTCCGCCTTTCGCGAACAAGCGTCTCGTTTCAAGATGCCCATGAACAACGGCAGCAGCGCCGTATAACATGGTATCAACTCCTTTCGCCGTCCTGCCGAAAAACAGCGGAACGACCGACTGCGTTAACTATAGCAGAATTTAAGCCATTTTGCGAAAAGAAACCGTGCGTTCCGCAACAAATTGGTATTTTCTCCTGTTTCAGAGTTCAGCGTGAAAATCCCTTTCTGCAAATTTCGCCGGCGCAGCTGGATAACAGCAGCAATTCCCGCATCAGCTCAAAAAAAAAAGCCACGACTTTCGTCGTGGCGGTCAGACATATGGTGGGCCGCAGAAGATTTGAACTTCTGACCTCTCGGTTATCAGCCGAGTGCTCTGACCAACTGAGCTAGCGGCCCCTCTCTCATGAGCACATCAGGAATTGTACCACAAAATTCTCATTTGTGAAGCCCTGAAAACCACTTTCCTCCCAAGAGGCGCGAGAAAGGCGAAAAGGCGAATAGGACGAGACGAACATCAACCGATCACAAAAAACCCGGCCAGCAGCGGTAGAGCGTCCCGCGGCAGGCCGGAGGAAAATCAAGCGAAGCTTTCAAACGAAGGCTGTAAAAGCAGATTTTAAGAGCAGATTTTGAGCGAAGCT
>Ga0129314_1000720_pt1 | contig 30940 bp, 25 predicted proteins | sample O1111metagenome_FD_94431 | JGI IMG/M metagenome (GOLD analysis project Ga0129314, IMG submission 94431) | Orangutan individual fecal microbial communities from fecal samples from Wisconsin, USA - O1111 metagenome | ecosystem: Host-associated > Mammals > Digestive system > Large intestine > Fecal... | reverse complement strand
GTCAAATGACTGTGTGGTGTGGATAACCGTTCTAAAAAGCCAGGAATTCAAGACGCTGTATTGGCTTTTTAGAATGGTTATCCACCGTCAAAATGACGGATGGCTGTCAATGCCTGATTCGCGTACCAGAAGGATTTCTGTTATAATAGAACTCAGTAAAAAGGAGTTCGGAATCATGGCAGTAAAGTATACAGAAGAACAATTGAACCGCATGGATAAGTCACTTCTTATCACGATGTTTCTTGGCTTACAGGAGCAGTCTGGTAAGCGCCAAATATTAGGGTGGCTAGCGCTTTGCCGCCAAATACCTCATAATGATAGATAGCTAGATGCAAGCACTTCGCTCTGGTATACGATACATTTCATTGATAGGTGCGAGCATTTCACTACACATTTATGGGGGAATCGAAAATGTCCAGTTACAATGCCAGGGTCCCAGCTGATCAGCAGCGCCAACTAATTATGGAATGCAGGAACAGTAGGCTCTCCGATTATCAGTGGTGTAAGGAGCACGGAATTCATCCGGGAACCTTTTACAACTGGGTCAGTAGACTCAGGAGGAAGGCCTGCTGTGAAATCCCTGAGTCAATTTCCAAAGCGGAGCCTTCACCGACTCCGGCTCAGGAAGTGGTCCGCTTAAACGTTCATTCAAAAGCAACGGATCCTGAGCTGATGCTTCTATGCCAGTCGGCGCCTGCGAGTCCAACCTGTATTGCAGATATTTCTCCTAGCATAGAAATATCTCTGGGCAATGCGACAATCCGCATCGCCAATGGAACTGACCTTGCTATCCTTGATCGGATTCTGAGCCTTGTGAAAGGCACCGGGTGTTAGGCGATATCTCCGTGGCGGACAACATCTATATCGTATGTGGCACAACAGACATGCGCAAATCGATCGATGGTCTCTGCAGCATTGTCCGGGACAGACTTTCCATGGATCCGGATCAGTCATCCCTGTTCCTTTTCTGCGGTAAACGGTGTGACCGGATCAAGGTCCTGCTCCGTGAACCGGATGGATATGTGCTCCTTTACAAGAGACTGAATGTTGCACAGGGACGCTATCGTTGGCCACGGAAGCGTTCAGAAGCCCAGGCAATTACCTGGCGGCAGCTGGACTGGCTGCTTAGCGGACTGGACATTGAACAACCAAAGGCGATCCAAACCAGCTGAAGATCATCGTGAAACCGATGAGATTTTCCAGTGACATTTCTTATCGAAACGTGGATAACTCTTTCTTTTTTCATCCAGGCCGGGATAACCTCCTACGCGATTTCTATTTCATCGCTTTTCATCGTATTCTGAGATTGCCATAACAGAAAACATCTCAGTTTATCCATCTTATGGCTACCCTCCGCGTCAGTTATCCACCGTCATTATGACGAACACCTGGCCGTGACGAATTCGCTTTTTTCTTCGATTTCTGGTAAAATACCAGTAACGAAACAGGGGAGAGAAGGACCATGGCATCCAGTGCAAAGGACATCCAGTCCAAGGAACTGAAGGATACAATCTCACAACTGAATACAACCATCCGTACCCAGAATGATCTGATCGTATCCCTGCAGAAGATGCTGGAAGAACGCAATGCAAAGGACGATGAAAAAGACCGGACCATTTCAAATCTGCAAGCGCAGCTTGAATACTTCAAACAGAAGCTTCTTGGCAGTTCCAGTGAACAACGCAGTGATATGCCCGGTCAGCTGAATCTTTTCCCCGTCCCTGATTCCGGGGAAGAACCAATTCCGGAACTCATTGAACCGGAGTTTATCGAAGTGAACGCTAGCAAACGAGGGCGTAAGCCCAAAGCGAACTATGACGAGATGTTCGCAAATCTGCCAATCCATTATGAAGAGGTGGATACACTGACAGACGAAGAAAAACAGTGTCCTGCCTGTGGAACCATGATGGTTCCGATTGGCCATGAAGAAATCAGGGCAGGGCTGCGTTACACCAAAGCAAAGCTGGAACGTATTGTGTACGTTGCAACCACGTATGGCTGCCCTGTCTGCAAGGATACGGAAGTCCCACGGTTTATCAAGGATGAAGGAGTTGCGGCACTAATCCCTGGAGGCTATGCCTCATCATCCCTTGTGTCACACATCATGTATGAAAAGTATGCAGATGCGCTTCCGCTGTATCGACAGGAAAAAGGATTTGAACTCCTTGGGGTCAGCATCAGCAGAACGACCATGGCGGGTTTATCACCTGTTCCCAGAATCATCTGAAACCCGTGTATGACTACTTTCACCGTGAGTTACTGAAACGACATTTCCTGATGGCAGATGAAACACCCATCCAGGTCTTAAATGAACCTGGCCGGAGACCGCAGGGTAAGTCCTATGTCTGGCTGATGCGTTCCGGGGAAGACAGGCTGCCGCCCATCGTCCTGTACCATTATTCAGAGACGCGTGCCGGAGAACATGCGGCGGACTTCCTGGAAGGAACCGCGGATGGAAGGTATGTCATGGCTGATGGTTACAGTGGTTATAACAAGCTGAAAAATGTCCGAAGATGCTGTTGTTACGCCCATATCCGGAGATATCTGATCGAAGCCATTCCAACCGGCCATGATAAGGACTACAGCCATCCGGCAGTTCAAGGAGTTCTGTATTGTAACAAGCTGTTTGAGTATGAACGCAGCTATAAGGAAAAGGAACTATCTTATATGCAGGTTTACAAACGCCGCCAGAAGGAGCAGAAGCCGATCGTGGAAGGTTTCATACGCTGGCTGGATGCGCAGCACCCAGAAAAAGGAAGCCGCATGGATCGGGCAGTGACTTATATCCGAAATCGAAAAGACACGCTGATGACGTATCCCGAAGACGGACGCTGCAGCCTGAGCAATAATCCATCGGGGAATTCAATCAGACCGCTAACCTTAGGCCGCAAGAACTGGCTGTTCAGCGACAGCCAGGATGGTGCAAATGCGAGCATGGTAGTTTATACCATGGTAGAGATGGCGAAAGTGCATGGGCTGCACCCATACAACTATCTGCAATACCTGCTCGACAGCCGCCCAGGCAAAGATACTACCGATGCAGAATTTCAAGATCTCGCACCGTGGAGCGAAAAAGCCAGGATAGAATGTAACAAAAAATCAGAGTAAAACGCTCGCACCCCTGACATCACATGTTGGTGCCAGGGTAGATGTGTTGGGATACCCTAACACTTGGCGCTTACGCAGTCTGAGACTTTATCGGATAAGCTGACAACCATGGATAACCGGATGCAGCTCATGATGGAGCAGCTTATTCTCAGCAGGCAGGAACCCTATGGCCGGTCATCAGAAAAGCTGACAGACCATGGACAGATCTGTTTCATGGAAGCCGATGGAGAGATCATCTTCTTTAATGAAGCGGAAGCAGTAAGTGATCCGGACGCACCGGAACCCAAAGATCTGGAGCAGCCAAAGACCAAGGGCAAAAAAATCACAGGTAAAAAGGAAGATGACCTGTCTGGGCTTACTACCCATGTGATTCCTCACTACATGATGGAGCAGGACCTGATCAGGGAATTCGGCAAAAACGGCTGGAAACAGCTTCCAGATGTAGTGACAAAGCGTTATAAGTTTGTTCCGGCTAAGATAGAAGTGGAAGAACACCATATCGGTGTGTATGCCAGCAAAAAGGATGGTCATATGAAAAAAGCGGAGCATCCAAACGCTTTGCTTCATGGAAGCCTTGTATCTGCGTCACTGGCAGCTGCGGTCATGAACGGTAAATATGTGAATGCGGTTCCCCTCTATCGTCTGGAAAAAGAATTCGAACGGTATGGTCTGGCCATTACCCGTCAGAACATGGCGGACTGGATGATACGTCTGGGTGAAGGGTATCTGGGAGTGCTCTATGATTATCTTCACAGTCTCCTCTATGACTACCATGTCATTCAGGCAGATGGGACACCTGTCCTCGTAAACCGTGATGGCCGTCCGGCCGGAAGCAAAAGCTATATGTGGGTGTATCGTACCGGTTTTATGTATTCAAACAGGCAGATTGTCCTGTATGAATACCAGAAAACGAGAGATACATCCCATCCAAGAGCCTTTTTAAAGGGTTATACCGGTATCTGTGTAACAGATGGTTACCAAGTATACCATACCCTGGAAAAGGAAAACGAAGAGCTTACCATAGCAGGATGCTGGGTCCATGCGCGCCGCCGGTTTGACGAGGCCCTGAAAACGATTCCGGAACCAGGACGTAAGAAGTCAATGTCCTACCTGATCATGAGACAGATCCAGGCAATCTATCGTGAAGAAGGAAAGTTAAAAGGGCTCAGTTGTGAAGGACGGCTTAAGCAACGGCAGGTTATTATCAAACCACTGGTCGATGCCATGTTTGCGTACTTAAGATTGCATGACCATGAAGTGCCGGCAAACGGAAAACTCCGGGAAGGCTTTACTTATGCCTTAAATCAGGAACGGTATCTGAAAGTGTTCCTTACAGACGGAGACGTCCCCATTGACAATAATGCCAGCGAAAGAGCCATCCGTGGATTCTGTATAGGAAAGAAAAACTGGCAGGTAATCGACACCATTAACGGTGCAGCCAGCTCCGCGATCATATACAGCATCGCCGAGACAGCGAAGGCAAACAATCTAAGGCCGTATGATTATTTTGAGTATCTTCTGACTGAGCTGCCAAAGCGCACAGATGATCCTGACAGGAGTTTTCTGGAAGATCTGCTTCCCTGGTCTGGGAAACTACCAGAGCACATACGAAAACCGAAAAAGCAGGACTCAACGGGCCGCGCATAACTGCGGCCCTATAATTGTCAAGGTACTGGCTATTGGGCGTTTACTCTCAAAGTCCGGACAGGTGGCTTAAAGAGTCCCGGAATAATCACATTATTTACGCCATACAAGGCGCATGCCTTAATTCTAAGGTGTCACGTAACTGGTTTCCATTACCGGAATGATGGTTTCCGGTTTCCGGATTCACAGTTCCTTATTCTCCGGAATAGCGGTTTCCAAAACGCCGGACACTGGTGCCACGCAGCCCGGAATACTCAGTTACCGGCTGAATGCAGAAAACCACGCCGCTGATATCTGTTAGCGGAGTTAATTTATAGGTAGGCGCAGGATTTGACGCTTACGATTCTTCCAGGAACCTATCATCTCATAAAACCGGGTTCTGATTAGTCTACTCATTATAAATCACCTACACAATATACACAAACAATAATTGTGAATGCACAGGATTCGTCTCTCCCCCCATCCCATTCCTTCTATATCCATTTTTTATACAATCAAAATTTTAATTTAAAATAATTCTCTCTTCAACTTTTTTTACAAAAGCACGCTCTAACTCAACTGCCAATTTGCGATTAGACGCACTAATTGAATAGTACATTTTAAGTTTTGGTTCAGTACCAGAAGGACGTATTACAACGGACCAATTTCCTTCTAAAGAAAACTTAAGTACATCAGATGACGGAAGATTAATAGCTTCTACACATCCACTACTATAATTAATCATCGATTTTTTATAATCACTTACTGCCAGAATTTTATGACCAAACAAATATTCAAGACAATTGTTCCTAAAATAGTTCATGATATCTTCCATCTTTTCCAATCCATATACTCCGTCAAATTCATAACTATGAAGTGTATTTAAACAATATCCATATCTCTTATAGAGTCCATCCAAAACCTCAAGCAGATTCTTTCCTTGGCTTTTGTAATAAGCAATCATCTCGCAAATAGCCAATGCACCTCCCACACCATCCTTATCCCTTATATAACTACCAGTTAAATATCCATAACTCTCTTCAAAACCGAAAATAAATCGTTCCTCTTCGCCCTTTTCCTCCAATAATCCAATCTGTTCGCCTATAAATTTAAATCCTGTTAAAACATCTATTACACAAACACCATAATCTTCAGCAATTCGAGTTGCCATATCAATACTAACAATTGATTTTATTGCTATAGGAAACTGAGGCATTTTATTTATCTCAATACGGCGTTTACATATATAATCCAGCAAAAGCATTCCCACTTCATTACCACTGAGTAGTATATAGCGGTTTTTAAATCTTACTGCAACCCCAATACGATCACAATCAGGATCAGTAGCCAAAAGCAAATCACTTTTTAGTTTTTTTGCATCACGTAAGCCTAATTCTAAAGCCTCCTTAACTTCTGGATTGGGATATGGACAAGTGAGGAATCTTCCATCTGGATATTTCTGTTCTGGAACTACAGAAACATTAGTAAAACCGTTTTCCATCAAACATCTTGTAACGCATTTTAAGCCTGTTCCATTTAACGGCGTGTATACAATAGATAAAGATTTATTTATATCTTTATTACAATATAAAGATTGTGAAGAAACTGCCTTAATAAATGAGTCTACAATTGTCTCATCAATATAAGATATCTCTCCAGACTTTACTCCCTCCTGAAAAGGAAGCTTTTTTATATCATCGAATATATCAATAGCCTCAATCTCTGTGATAATAGCTTTTGCAGCATTTATCGTAATCTGGCATCCGTCCGGGCCATATATTTTGTATCCATTATATTTTGACGAATTATGGCTTGCTGTAATTACCACTCCCCCCGAACATTTTAAATATCTAATAGCATACGAAAGACAAGGTGTTGGCATTAACTCATGATATATATATACCCGTATTCCATTAGCTACTAATACTTCAGCTACAACTTTGGCAAATTCGTCTGACTTTATTCGGCTATCAAAAGCAATTGCCACGGAAGGATTAAAAAAATTTTTCAGTAAGTAATTAGCATATCCTTGAGACACTTTTGCGACTGTATATACATTTATGCGATTTGTACCTACCCCAATCACTCCTCGAAGGCCACCAGTTCCAAATTCTAGCTCTTTATAAAAACAATCTTCAATCTGATTCCAATCCATTCCTATAGATTGAAGTTCCCTAATCAAATCTTTATCATCAATCCTTTCTATCCACTGTTCCCATCTTTTCTTAACCAATGTGTCCATTCTAAAATTGCGTAATGTATTTATGATAAATACATATACTACTCCTTTTTTCTGTATTATAAATTCATTACTTTATTGCGTTTTATTTAAAAACTTTTAAATTTAGCAAATCTTTATTAATAAAATATTCTCTTCTGTTATTAACTAACGCATCTATATATTATTTAGCGCTGATATTTATACACTCTATATGTCATATTACTCCCGGTTTTATTTGTTGCCTCAAATAGTACCTTCTGATTGTCAAAATCAATTTCACTAAAAAGCATTTTACATGGCACCTTAATCCCCCCCCCCCCAGCCTACAATAAACCCATCATTTGATAATTTTGTGGCTGACCCCATTATTTCACTTTGCGGTATTTTATATTCATATGTATTAAAATCCCCTAATTCTAATTCCCTTTCATTCAATTGGTATTCTACTATCCTCGGATAGCCAGTTCCATTCCCCACATATTCACTTTTTTCTGTAACCATATAGTTTGTAGAATTGTCAAAAACCGTCAATGTTCCATCTTCTGTGAATCTAGCAAAATGTTGCCTGGCCGTTTTCTGATTTTCTGTTAAACCAAACATGTCCATTTTTCCACCTAACACCCACTCTATATTACCTGTCCTCCTATGAATTTCAACTATTGAATCTGCATTACGCATAGATATAACTAAATTGTTATCATTAGGACAAATATCTATACTATTTACATGTATATAGTCACACCAATCACCTTCTGAAAAATCATATTTGTTTCCTTCAACACTCATTCCATAAAGTTCTGGATAGTCAGTACTCCTCCATTCAAAAATCACTTTTTCGTCTTTTACTTCCTGTATTAAAGCAGACATCACACGAGATGGAAACTGCCCTCTACTTTTAAATTCTTGAGGTATATTATATACATATGTTGGTACATAAGATAACGTAATGTAGTGATCTTTATCAAACAAAAGAAATTCGTGACTATCCAACGCTGTATTTGTAAACTTGCCAAAATCATCTAAGGTTCCATAAATTTCCTTTATCACTTGATAGTTGCTATCCATAATAACCTGCTTACATTCAGTTAAAGAACTGCTTACTACGAATAAACGTTGATCCTCATTTGCATAGGGTGTTCTATATCCATAGTATAATTCTCCACTTTCCGTTTCAAATGGACGAAAATCATACAAATTATCCTCACAGTATTTGTAGTACATTATCTCAGAATCAGTACTCATCTTTGCAATCCAATCTAAGGTTGGTTCAAAGTAATAATACCCGTCATCTGCTCCATTATTAACAGTAATAATCTCTGGAAAGCCTTGATTTAAACACCTGACATATTGCCTTGTTACTTCTTCAGTTTTAATATTACAAAATTCAATCGGAATACCTACTGACTTTTTTAATCCATCGCTACCGTCAATTTTAACTTCAATCGTTCCATCACTTTCAACCTCTTGTCCATTTACCTTTATCGTATAGCCTGAAAAGGCATTAAACTTAAAATAATTAGGTGCATCCGCCGCCATCGACATTGGCTCAATCCATGTCTCATCTTTATTTGGATACAACGTTAGATAGTATCCATTAATAGACAGACCTATTTCTTCTGACGTTTCATCTTTTTCGGTGATAGCCATATATTGAGATATAGGTTGACTCGTGTCAAATTTTGCATTCAAATTGGTACAACCACATAATATCATAACGCTCAGAAATATTATAATTTTATATCTTAATTCCATTCAGCCTCTTACAATCCAAACATCCGCCTAATAGATTATTGGATTTTTCCTTTCTCCCTAATAAGGTTAATATATTGCTATTACTCTACAATATTTCTATCTATTCTTTTTCTGTAGAAAGATAGTCTAATGCCTTAATTCAATAATCCCAAGGCTATTGTGTAGATTATGAATGTAAAAAAAATCTATAGATGCCTCTTCTTATTACATCTGGCATTAAAGTCATCACACCCCTTACTATCATATTGTATACATATTCCTTTTTCGATAAAAATCCCATCCTATAAAATCTATTTTCCACATTGATAACTTGTTTAAGATATATTATCCCTCCTCGTCTTTTGCTCATACCATTACCAACTCGCGCAAAAACCAAAACATCTTCTATATTTTTAGCCTTACACTTATTTTGTAGCATCTTAACCCATAAAAAATAGTCCTCAAAACCTTTTATATCTTCATAACTCCCCACTTCTATAACTTTGCTTTTTTTATACATAACAGCCATATGGTTAATTGGATTACGTTTATGGGCATACTTAAAAATTTCACTATGAGTACCTGGAACCTTTCTGTAAGCAATAACATTTTCAGGATTCATATCAAATTCAGCTATATAACCACTACAAAAGTCTAACAGCTCATCCTCCTCGAATTGCTGTATCTGCCTCTCCATTCTATTGGGGCATGAAATATCATCGCTATCCATTCTAGCAATCAGTTCATTACTGCACTGTTTGACACCTTCCCTTAAAGCAAGACCTAATCCTATATTCCGAGGCAAACGTATTATTTTAAAAAACGTTTTATATTTATAATTATATAAATCTAATATATAATTTAAATCAAAGGTTAGTGGTCCATCACAGACTATTATAAATTCGTCTGCACTTACAGTTTGGTTTAAAATGCTTTCGATTGCCAACTTTAAAAATTGGGGTTGCTCCTTGGCATAAACCGACATCAGCACAGAATATGGTTTCATCTATTTGTACCTCCCCTATCCAACTTCTTTGCATAACCTTTCTCTATTACTTCTAATAGTACTTGAGTAAACTATAATATACCAAAAAAATGGTTGTCGGTAATTCACTAAGAAGAAACTTTCAATTAAAATTGCCCCAACTGCAATTAATATCCTCTTATCGCATGCTCTAATATTTTTTATAATCCACAACAACAATATCGCAGTAGGAACTACACCATAACAAAACCATATCTCAAAAAAGCTTGAATGAATTTCATGTGTAAATTCCATAACAAATACACCTGGGCTAATTTTATATACAAAATCACCTAAAGGAAACCTTTCAAACCCGCCTTCACCTGCACCATATAATAGATACTGAGGATACTGTACCAAACGTTCTGCACTTCTATCATATAAAAGGTCTGCCAAATTACCATGAGAAAACTTCCATATCTTCTGTTGAATTCTTGATACCAAAGTATAACCACTTTGGGTAATATCAAAATTCTTTGCCGGCCATATTATATATAATTCTAAACATATCGTTAAAATGCCTATTAAAAAAAAGAGATTCCAAAGCCTTTTGTTTGATGAAACTTTATATTTCAAAACAATCTTTTGCATTACATATAATAAGCCAAAAGTAAAAACTCCCAAAAACATTCCAGTTGACTTTGTCACATAAATTACAAAAATAGATAAAAGAAAAAAAATGCCAAACTCGAATCCCCCGCTATAGCATTTGCATATAAATAAAAAAAGAAGCATGGTAAAGATAAAAAAAGCACATTGATTGGGGTCGTTAAACGTCCCCATAAACCTTCCTCCCCCCCAACCCTCGTGATAGTAGCGTCCTAAACCAAAGCAATAAATTATAACTTGCAAAATAATATTAATCTTACATACCTTTGCTATCCTATTAAAAAACTGTTTACCAGCTAATTTACGAAATGTCCAAATCGCAATAGTACAATATAGCCAATACACAATATACTTTAGAAACTCTAGATTTTTAGTACCTACAAAATAAGAACCATTTATAATAATAACAAAAACTATAAATGCATACCAGTATAAATCGTAGGGATATAATATTGTTTCCTTTTTAATTATTATACTAATCACAAATACAATAATAGCAGAGAATATTAAAAAAACATCACCAATCCCAATAGAACCAGAGGGCAATAGATAGAACTGCTTCAAAAAAACAAACATGCAAAAAAATATTTCTGCATAAAACAAATATTTATTATTACTTTTCTCATTCATACGCCTTTTCCTCTATATAGAATCATTGATTCGATTTTTTCCGTTATATTGACAAATTAACAGCCACCAGTCAGACCTGTCGCTTAAAATCAGCTCCCCAAAAGGCTTAATCACCACTCGCCCATAAGGACGATATCGCTACACTTAATTATATATAATCTATGCACACTACTCCTGTTATAATCTCTACATTTTTATACTTATATAATGTTACGATTCCATTGAGCCTCTCCATTCCACCTAATGTCTAACTATTATATATCAGACTCATTAGACCTCCCTGTGGGTTTCCTGTTAATATCAGGAACTGCTTCTTCTTATCAACATATATGCATTTTAAGAATTGCTTCGTAGCCCTAACGCTCAAAAAAATGATTCCTAACATCTGTTCATAACTAAAATAAACCGAGTATCCTTTATGTCTCCTTCCAGAATACATTAGGATGATACCCTCCTCATCAGAAGTTTAAATATATCTTCCTCTCTCTAGTGTCATCATTGTGGCTAATTCCAATGCACGCAAGAACCTCTTCATAACTTTATCAAGCATTTTAGAAATTCCAGCTAACGCTTCTCCTCTAAACCATATATTTTTTATATATTTCTGTCTCAATAATCGCGCATGATACCTAAATGAGTCCAGTTCCCATATTGCTCTAATTTTATTTTCTCATTCTTCATCTTAAATATCCAGTTTAAGTTCCCTGTCTCGCTATTACTCGTTTTATCGTTATCTCTTTTATATAAATCTTCATTATCACATTTTCCAATTACACAATCCTCCCCAGAATAACTGGGGAGGATTAGTACTTTCATTTATTATATCTGGAATATCAATTTCATACTGGGATAAATTTTTTTTATAAAAATCCACCCAAAACTTAATCACCAAAACAATTATATGGTAAAAGTTTCAGCATCCTCGTCTGAAATTTTATCTCCCATTTGTATTTCCAAGACATCCATGTCAGTTATAGCCTTAATCGTGTGCTTTACTCCAGCCGGCATTTCCACCACCGCCCCAGCTCCTATTGGCCTCTTTCGCTCTCCTAAAACCACGACGCCCTCACCTTTTAAAATCGTCCAGACTTCATCTCGATTATGATGGCAATGATAACTCATAAATCGACCCGCATTAATATGTAACTTTACTGTCATCGCATACTTTTCTACACTAAGAACCCTAAAATCCCCCCAAGATTTTTCTTCAAACATAACACGTTGGTCTATTTTTTCTACATAAGGCTTTATGAAAGAACTTGCATTTTTATCACTTATAATAATACCATCTGCCGAAGCTGCTATAATTGTATCTTTAATTCCCGCAACCAACACAGGTATATCCAACTCATTAATAACATTAACATTTTCACAATTCTCTACCAAAAGAACATTTCCTAAAGCCGAACTACTCATCTCCTCAGCAAGCGTATTCCATGTGCCCACATCTTTCCACTCGCCTTGAAATGATATGCAGCCTATGTTCTTCTCTTTTTCTACTACCGCATAATCAAAAGAGAGTTTAGGAAGTTCATGATAGTGTTCATATAAGTAATCATATGCTATATCATCTACATACTCAGAAAGAATATCTAAAATGTAACCTATTTTAAAAGCAAAAACCCCACTGTTCCACATTGCCCCCTGTGAAATCAAGGTTTTTGCATCCTCTAAACATGGCTTTTCCTTAAAAGATCTAACTTTTCTAACCTTTCCTGCTCCTAATTCAGGAAGGATATATCCATACTTTTCACTAGGATATGTTGGGCTGATTCCCATTAATACAAGATTATTATCTCCAGTAATCACAGCCTCTTCCAAATCATGAAATTTACAAAAATATTGATTATCTGTATACGGATCTACAGGTCCCACAATGACAGCACTTTCCCTAGACAAATTTCTTTTTTCTTTTAAATATACTATAGCAAGTGCAATAGCTGGAAATGTGTCTCTCCTCATAGGTTCAATACATATATCAATATCTTGTCCTAATTGATTAATTATTGCGCTTTTCTGCTGGACACCTGTTGTAATAGTTATATTCGCTTCTGGCTCCACGGTTCGTATCTGCCTACAAACACGTTGAGTCATAGACTCATACTGCCCATTCTCTGCCTCGAACAACTTCAAAAATTGTTTTGATCTAACCTCGTTAGAAAGTGGCCAAAGCCTTTTTCCTGACCCCCCAGATAATAATATAATATTCATAGCTTACTCCTCCAAAAAGGCAGTCAATTTTTTCTTAATGTTCAAAACAGTTAAACCTAATTGCATGTCCTTATCCCTCTTGCTCCCATAAGAACGCAATACCTGACGAGGTACACCAATCTCATCAATAGTAACACACATTCCTTTAGTTGCTTTTATGATATCTGTCGAAAAAGTACCCTCATAAAATGGCTCACATATAAATAGTTTTCCATTTTCTATATTATTTTGCAATGTCACAACATCAAAGGGCGCTGCAGTCGTATAATATAATATTGTTACATCTAAATCTTTACATGCTTCCATAACTGAGTCAAACATCTCGGCAAAGACAAGCACAGTTGCCCTTTTCCCTTTTTTTACCAAAGTCGCCTTTCCAAATTCAACTGGAACATCTATCTGATTACAATAATCAGTCATTCTAAAATACGATGGCCTATCATTCATACTACATCTAGAAAATAATGTCTGAAATTGTTTTGGAGTTCCAGGAACCAGAATTTCCATCCCAGGTAATGTTTTTAATGTTTCTACATCTTCTGGACAGTAATGAGAATATCCCAATTTAGAAAAATCATACGAAGCACCAGTGGTAATAAAATTCCCCCCTACATTCTGATAGACAAAGTTTAATTTCAATTGTTCTAAGGAACGTTGTACAATAAACGGTGAAATTCCATATATTGTTGGTATCATACCAGATAGTGACAACCCAGATGCTATACTGACAGTTCCTGGTTCGAATATTCCAATATTTTTAACTTGATTTGGATGCTCTTCCATAAACTTTTTAAATCCAAATGCGCCAATATCAATTAAAAGTAATATAGCTTTTTCGTTATCCAGAATCATGTTTGAAACACATGACTTCATTGCTTTTCTCAAAATTTTTCTCCTCTAAATCAATCTTCGTTTTTTTACTTGATACCATCCCACTATACCAATTAGCAATTTAAAAAGATTATTATCAATCATATTTTCAAATTCTTTTACTGATACTAATTGGGTCCGAATTAATTCTGTTTTATCAAAATTTGTGCCATCTCTTTTATTACATCTAGCAAAATACAAATCACACTTTGCAGAAGAAATTCCTTGATTCATATAGTATTCACCAAGATATATCAGTTCCTCAGCTATAAAACCAGTTTCCTCTCGCAACTCCCGTTGCGCAGCGCTAATGCTATCTTCTCCTTCATCAATTCCCCCTGCTGGAAACTCATATAACCATTTATCCAATGTATATCTATACTGTTCTATTATCACTACCTTCTCTTCAAACAGAGGAATTACACAAACACTATCTCGGTTAATAACATAAGTATAAGGTTCTTCTTGACCATCTATTAAAAATGTTTCTTTCACGACTGTTACTCGACCTATTTCATGTACCTCTGAATCTATTACATCATATGGAGCATTTTTCCTATTCAAAAGCATCAACTTCTTCCTTCAATTTTTTTAATTCTTCCTTATTCGGAGCCCTATGAAACCATGTGTTATCCATCATAATGGTTTTAGATCCATATCCTCGTATTGTATTTGCAACAATTGCCCTCGGTTTTTCTGTTCTTACCTTTGTAAATGCCTGAAAAAGTGCTTCCTCACTATGACCATCCACGTTCTCAACCTCAAAACCAAACGTCTCAAGTTTTTGAGTAAAACTCCCAATATCTAACATTTCTTTAAGAGAATGATTATCATCAATAATCATAGTCAGATTATTTAACTTTTCACTACCTGCAAACAACGCAGCCTCCCACATTGTCCCCTCGTTCATTTCACCATCTCCGACCAAAACGTATGTCTGATTAGAACGTTTCTGCAACTTATTCCCCCATGCCACTCCAACTGCAATAGGAAAGCCATGTCCTAAACTACCTGCTGATACCTCTATTCCTGGTACCTTTGTTCTATCTGCCTGCATACTGATTATTGAATCATATTGACAAGCACCTTTCAATTCTTCTATTGGAAAGAAACCTTTTTTTGCTAGAATTGCTAACACGCCCATGGTAGATTGTCCTTTACTCAGCACAAAAAAGTCGCGTTCAGAAGCGTTCATATTTTGGGGTGTAATATCCAAAATACGGCTATATAAAACATTTATGATTTCAACTGATGAAAAAATACTCTGCAAGTTTGCATCTTGACCATAATAGGCTATATCAAGAATTAGTTTGCGTAAATCTTTTAATTCCTCAGTCATTCTTTTCCTCCTGAATCATTCTAGTGATTTCATCTGCTTCATTACGAGCTAAAGTATATTTACTCTCGTCCTTAATACTATCTAGCGCTCTATTCAATTGCATTATATCAGTGATTCCTTTATTTGTAAAATACCAACTATAAACAGAATTCATATCTTTACTTGCAGTTAAATAATATGGATGGGTATAACCCCAGTAATACTGTTTAAAAATAGGATGAATATAATCTTGATAGACCTTTAAAATAGCTGCTATATCATATGCTTTATCCTCCCTATTCACATAATCCATTATTAACTCAATTGGTACATTTCCTGCACCTCTTCCCATACCATAGATACTCCCATCCACAAATACAGTTCTTGAAGTATTTGCTTTTAAGAATTCAATCACATTTGCAAATCCCATTTGGATATTATTATGAGCATGAAAACCAAACTCAATCTTTTCATCCAACTTATCTAATACTACTTGAGCAAAAGAACGTACTTCCTCAGGAAACATGTTACTAAAACTATCAACAATATAAAATGCACTTGGTTGTACCTTATTTATAGCTAATATCATATCCTCCAACTCTTTTCTGGAGTACATAAATGTAGCCATGGCCTGTAAAAAAACCTCATACCCCTTCTCCTTCAATTCTTCCGCATATTTTAATGCTTCAGATAACTCATTCTTGAAATAGGCAATTCTAATGATGTCAACAGTTTTTTTACTTCTCACCGGTATTTCAAAATTATCAGATTCGCTTTTAGTTATCATAACAGCATATTGGCAATCATCTCTTCTATTACTTAACAAGACCTCTGCTTGATTAAAAGAAGAAAATTTAGTGCTTTTCCCTGGAATACCACCTTGCCCCATAATACCTATTTCAATATATCTTACACCACTAGTATATAAGCCATCAATAACCTTAATAGCCGTTTCAGTATCAAACTCCCAGTTATTAACATATCCGCCATCTCTTAATGTACAATCTAATATTTTCACTCTGTCATTTAACATTCTTTGTTTCTCCTTATCATCATAATTGCTTCCTATTATTATCCATATACCCCAACTCTTTATTCCACTTTTCTCTAATTTTTTCTCTTGCTTTGGAATCAGTTAACTCAACACCATCCTTTGCCAAACCTTTAAAAATTCTATAAAAAGCGCTAAATGTTTGGTTGTTCGCTTTCTTTAATACTTGTACTATAAAACTCACGTAACTCATACCACAAACCAAACCCTGACATGCTGCCAAGGTATATACATCACGTATTATTTCTAACCCTAACAAATAATGATGATTCTCCCGTTCCTTTTCAATAAAGCAATTCATTACTGTACCATTTGATCGAATAACATCATCATAATATACTAATTTAGAGCCAAATTTTTCTTTAAACTGCTCCAACATTTCCTGATCATCCGTAGCTAAAAAGATTAAATCCGCATTTATTTTGTTGGCTAAAAGTTCTGTCTTATCTATATAATCTTCCGATGTAATAATAGTAGGATGATTTTTATATCCAATTTTTGTATCCGCGCCACGTGCATGAACTCCAAGTACAACCTTTTTATTCTGAAAAAGAGTATTGATTTGATAAGTAAAAGACTTTTCAATTTCTGGATGTAAATGGATATACTTTCTCTGTATCCGGGCAAATTTTTCAATATCTTTCGTTGAAAATTGATAATCAATCGGGCCACCTACATGAAATACCTCATCATAGCCAAATTCCGGATTATTCCAATCATAGACTACACAACTACTTTTGTGGGCATCTTTCAAGCTTATTCCACAAGGTTGCTCAAAATAGTACTCAAAAATACTTGTTGCACCATTGACAGGATGGTCTTCCTGATAGAACTCACTCTCATTCCAATCAATGACGTGATAGAACCCCATTTTATCAGAAAATGAGAGTCTATTAAGAAAGTATACCCATAAAGCGCAAAATCCCCCGTGATGAGACTGGTTCTCTAGAAGCATTATGATTTTCCCTTTGTTTAAAGGTCCCAATACATGTACTGGCATATTGATAATAGGATGATTATTCCCTCTTCTTACTTCCGATTCCGTTGGATTCCTATATTGAGATATATACTTTCTAAAATTAGGATTCCACATCCTTCTTATAATTTTACAATAGCAAAAGAAAAAACCTGTACTTTTGAAATGTTTTCTAATCCAATTACAAAATGGCACATATACCGGCCTAAATAAACGTATAAACCATAGGATTCTTTTCTTAATTTCCATAATACTTCTCCATATCGCTTGTTCCTTATTTCCACCACTTTACTGGCTTAACTAGCATTTCCGCTTCGAACTCATCGCGTTCAATAAAGGGGTACATATCTTCGAGAGGCATAGCCATTCTCGTACCATCGCTCAATCTCATCTGAGCTTTAGATATAGGATTCACTTCTTCCTTCCAACATTTTACATCACATATAGCTGGCCCCATGTTAGTAAACATCTGTTGCATACAGTCCTCTAATTCCTCCAAATTACTTGCTGCATGATAAGAAATATCATATGCTTTAGATATTTTTTCTAAATCAGGAAAAGCTGTTCCGCTTGCAGCATCAACGCCTACAAATCTCCCCTTAAAAATAGATTTTTGATGCCCCCGAATAGTTCCATACCCACCATTATTCCATACAAAAATTTTTATAGGCAAATTCTGCGTTACAATTGTCTGAAGTTCTTGGATATTCATTTGAAGGCTACCATCTCCGACAATACAGATTACTTCATTGCAATCTTTAGCAATGGATGCACCTATAGATGCTGGGATAGCATATCCCATCTCACATTGAGATGCACTCCCCAAATATCTCTGTTTACTATTTGTGTAATTTAATGCCTGCATAGGAATCTCAGTTGTTGCGCCTGCATCAGTAACTACAACACTATCCTCTGCTAAATAGTGATTCAATACACCAATAAAACCAAATTTGCTAATTGCATCTTTATCATTATTATGTTCCTCGGTAATCATTGGCCATTTGCGCTTCCAATAAAGACACTTTTCTCTCCAAGCTGAAATATCTTTTAAATTCAATTTAGGTAATGACCCTAAAAAACATTTTGCATCAGCATTTATAACTTTATCAATATGGACGGTACCCTTCCTATGTTCATTTTCATCAATATCTACAACAATGAAATTTTTTGCCGCTCTCAAAAATAAGTCATAACTATATCCCGTTGTCATCATAGACAATCTACTTCCAATACATAAAACCACATCTGCATTTTGAAGAGCAAAATTTCCTGCACGCGTCCCTCTCGTATCCGCCAAACCGATATGTAACTCTCTGTTTCTGGGATAAATATCCCACCCCATTCTCGTCCCAACCATAGGAATTTGATTCTTTTCAATAAAATCAATTAAGTCATTACAAGCTCCAGCCAAACGGACTCCTTGACCAACAATCACCATTGGACGTTCTGCCGATTCTAAAGCTTTAACTACATATTCAATTTCCTCTGCTGTACAATTCATTTTATAGTTCTTTTCGGGAATATAATGTTGTGATTTGCTTATATCTATCTCCGCTTCTTGTATATCCATAGGAATATCAAGCCATACAGGACCAGGATTACCATTTTTAGCCATATATAATGCTTTTTCAACACAATAGACTACATCCTCAGGATTCATTATAGTTACTGCATATTTAGTAATAGACTCTACAATCGATACTATATCAGCTTCCTGAAGACCAATCTGACGAACGGGAGATTTCGATATACACATCATCTCATTTCTATTACATTGTCCCGAAACATATATGACCGGTACATGATCCTGCCATGCATGTAACACACCTGTAATTGTATTAGTACCACCACATCCTGTTGTAACATAGCAACATCCATAACCCTCCTTCATTTGAGAATAAGATATTGCTGCCATAGATGCAGCTTGCTCATGTAAACATGGAATCGGCCTAATTTTAGGGTGACAAGCAATTCCATCCGTCAGAAACATAAGTCCACCGCCAGTAACAATAAAAATCTCTTCAATTCCGACATTATACAATTTTGACGCTATATAATCTGCAACCCGCATAATTCAATCCTCCTTTAGCACATTAATACATCTGCTGTCTTTTATAACTCCATATATCCATATATCCTGTATTTGTATTTAGAGAATCTATTTGATTCATATCTCCTTCATTTATGAAGATATCAAAAATACAGTTATTATTTATAATATGTTCTTTAGTTTTTGAACGAGTCAATGGAATAAAACCTTTTTGGATACTCCATTTTAATGCAAGCTGACCAATATCCATATTATAGGATTGCGCCATCTTTAAGTATACATCTTTATTCAGTATACCTCGTCCCATAGGTGACCAGGCCTCAATAATCATTCCATGATTTCGAGAAAACTCGACTAAACCATACTGCTGATATCCTGGATGTATCTCCAATTGATGAATTTGTGGCATCACTTTACAGTTTGCATATATATCTAGCAAGTGCCGTTCCAAAAAATTACATACTCCAAGTATTTTTATTTTCTTTTCATTATATAGTTTTTCAAAAGCTTTCCAAGTTTCAATGTTTTTTGCATGATATGTTTTTTCATTTCCTCTACTAACTGGCCAATGAATAAAATAAGCATCAACATACTCAGTATTCAGTAGTTCCAGAGACTGCTCAAAATCAGCAAGCGTCTCATCATATCCAGAAACATTGGGACTTAATTTTGTTTGAATTATATAATCTGATCGTTTACTACCATTTTCTTTATAAGCTCTACTAAGAGCTTTGCCGACTGCTGCCTCACTACCATAGGCACTTGCTGTATCAATTAGCCTATATCCATTACATAACGCAGTAAAAACAGCATCCTCAGCAGAATCTCCCAAATCAGCCGTTCCAAATCCTATGTTTGGTAATTCCAACATCAATGCTTGCCCTCCTCTATGCTCCTCTTTCATTTATTAATTATTAAGATAGGCATTGTATAACTCTTTTAATCCATCCTCTAACGAAACTTTGGGAGACCAGCCCAGTCTATATATTGCCGAGGAGTCGAGCATACGTCTTGGCATGCCATCTGGTCTTGTTAAATCGCATATAATATCTCCCGAAAATCCAACCACCTGCTTAATCATCTGGGAAAGTTCCATTATCGATACTTCTTCACCTGTTCCAATATTAATTGTTTTTTCATCTGAATAGTAATTCATCAAATAAAGGCTCGCATTAGCGATATCTGTTGTATTTATAAACTCACGTCTTGCTTTCCCGGTTCCCCATAGAACCACCTGCTTTTCTCCATTAATCTTAGCTTTATGATATTTTAAAAGTAATGCCGGAATCACATGCGATTTATTCTGGTCAAAACAATCCCCTATCCCATAGGCATTCGCAGGAATAGCTGATATAAAATTTTTTCCATATTGTTTATATAAATAGCTACACAAACGGGTACCACAGATTTTCGCTAGTGCATAACCTTCGTTTGTCACCTCTGGATAGCCTGAAAGGACAGATGTCTCTTTCATTGGTTGCTCGCAATCCTTAGGGTACATACATGCACTACCTAGATACAACAACTTTTTAACGTTGATTTTGTGTGCTGACCATATAAGATTATTAGCTATCTGCATATTTTCATAATAAAAATCTGCTGGTGCATCGCTATTTGCTTTAATACCTCCAACTAATCCAGCAGCAATAAATACATACTCTGGCCTTTCCTGAGCAAAAAATCCTTCCACTTCCATTTGTCGCGTCAAATCTAATTCCTTATGAGTTCTTAATATAAGATTTTCGTAGCCTTCAGATTTCAAAACACGGACTATCGCACTACCAACCAGACCAGTGTGACCTGCAATATATATTTTAGCTGTTTTTTCCATAGCATCACATCCATTTCTTAATAACATTCTGCAATACATCATAAAAATAGTCAATTTCAGCAAAGTTATTTTTACTATGATTACCCACAAAAAAACCGTTGAAGTGAATATCATCAGCATTTATTAACGGCTCCGGTATTTCATAATCCATATATTCAATCACCTTATTCCGGGTAAAATTACCTGCTACAATAGGTCTTGCTTCAATCCCTTTTCTGGCAAATTCCTTAACAATTTCATTTCTTTTCCCTAGTAACTGCTTTTCCAAAATCAGTGCAAATCCAAACCAAGATGAACTTCCAATTTCCTTTTGTGTCCTTATACCATTAATCTGCTCCATCTTAGTCTTAAAATACTTTGCATTTTCTCTTCTTTGTGCAATCATGTAATCCATCTTCTTTAACTGTTCTATCCCTATTGCGCCCTCCATCTCTAATGGTCGAAGATTATATCCCGGAACAATAAAATTAAAACTCTCATAAAAAGAATCATCCTTCTTTTCATAAATAATACTATCATTTGGAAGATTTCTTGTCCAACCATGTGCCCTTATTGCCAACATATATTCGTACAATTCCTTATCGTCAGTAACTACAACTCCACCCTCCATTGTGCATATATGATGTGAATAAAAAGATGAATATGTTCCCAATAGTCCAAAGGTTCCTAGTTGTTTTCCATTATATTGAGCACCTAATGATTCACAATTATCTTCAATGATAATTATATTCCTACTTTTACAAATTTCAAATATCTTATCAAAATCATTTGGATTGCCTAATAGATTAACCAAAAATATCATTTTAGTCTTGTCAGTAATGCACTTTTTCAATGACTCAATATTTATATTCAATGTATTTGAATCAATATCAGCAAACACGACTTTCATGCCGTACTGTTCTAGCGGTGCATACGTTGTACTCCACGAAACTGCAGGTACAATAACTTCGCTTCCACGAGGGAGTCTTTTAGAATAAACTAACGCTGCAACTGCGAGCAAATTGGCAGTGGATCCTGAACTTACCATAACCGCATATTTCGCTCCAAATTTTTCTGCGAATGACCGCTCAAACTCTTTTACATTTTCTCCCATAGTATACATATTAGAATTAATCACACGCTGAATTGCATTTATCTCCTCTTCACCCCAAGGATTGTCACAAAGTTTAAATTCCATTTATTTAGCCCTCTTTTCTTGCAATTTCTAAATCATGCTTTACCATTATTTCAATTAATTGTTCATAGCTTGTTTTTTGAGGATTCCATCCCAAGACAGTTCTTGCTTTTGTGGGATCCCCCCACAAATTGTCCACATCTGTAGGTCTAAACCACCGTTTATCAACTTCAACTAATATCTTGCCACTTTTCTTATCATGTCCTTTTTCATCTATACCCTTACCACTCCATTCAATATCAATTCCAGCAACCCGAAAGGCTCTTTCCACGAAATCCCTAACTGTATGCTGTTCTCCCGTTGCAATCACAAAATCCTCTGGGTTATCCTGCTGGAGCATCAACCACATACATTCTACATAATCTTTTGCATATCCCCAATCCCTTAACGAGTCTAAATTCCCTAAATACAATTTATCCTGCAGTTTGTTTGCTATTCTCGCAACTGCAAGGGAAATTTTTCTTGTCACAAAATTTTCTCCTCTTCTTTCTGATTCATGGTTAAAAAGGATTCCATTTACAGCAAACATCCCATAAGCTTCTCTATATTCCTTGACAATCCAAAAACCATACTGTTTAGCTACTGCATATGGACTGTAAGGATGGAAAGGTGTGGTTTCTCTTTGGGGAACCTCTTCTACTTTTCCAAAAAGTTCTGAAGTTGATGCCTGGTATATTCGACACGTTTTTTCCATACCAAGTATTCTTACAGATTCCAAAATACGTAAAACCCCTAAGGCATCAACATCCCCCGAATATTCAGGGGCATCAAAGCTAACCTGAACATGACTTTGTGCCGCAAGATTATAAATCTCATTTGGCTTTACCTGATTAATAATTCTAATAAGACTACTAGTATCAGTCAAATCTCCATCATGCAGTGCAATGGCCTTCTTTTCTAATAAAAGGTCAATTCTACTAGTATTAGAAATTGAGGCTCTCCTTATTATACCATGCACCTCATATCCCTTTTCTACCAAAAACTCTGCCAAAAAACTACCATCTTGTCCTGTTATACCAGTGATAAGCGCAACTTTCATCTTCTATCCTTCCTTTTTACAATTTGTTTTCTAACTCTTGATTCCAAATTTTTTCAATACTTCTAATTGCCTTAGGGTCAGTGAGATTTAATCCTTTTTTTCGTAATTCTGTTTTAATACAATATACTATTTCAAAATCACAATCCATTGATTTTTTCACAATCTGGACCATATAACTCACATACGAAGCACTACACACTAATCCTTGGCAAGTAGCCATGGTATATACATCTCTAATAATTTCCTTTCCCAATTTGTAATGGTGCAAAGGCCGGCTGTTTTCACCATAACAACTCATTCTTAATCCATTAGAGCGTTCTACATCCTGATAGTATAAGAGATTGTCTCCAAACTCTTCTATAAATCGCTTCAGAATATTATTATCATCCGTTGCCAAAAAAATCTTTTCTGCCTGTATAGTGTCCATTTCTCTTCTGGCGTTCTCTATATAACCCTCTACTTTTACTGGTATCGGATGATTATTATAGGGAACATTAGCATCCGCACCTCTGGCGTGTACTGCAAGTGTCTTTTTTCCATTTATCAGATTAACTATATCCATACTTATTTCATTCTTCAAATGTTCATTTAATCTAATATACTTTTTCTGAATTTCGGCAAAACTAATAATATCCTTATCAGTAATAATATAATCATCATTTCGACCCGGGGCAAAAAAATCATAATATCCATAGTCAATAGTATTATAATCAAAAATAACATTTTGACTTTCTACAGCATCTTCCACTGAAATATTTGCTGGTTGCTCAAAAAAGTATTCAAAAATATTATTATTTTCTAATTCGCTTTCTTTATAAAACTGACTATCAGTCCAATTTATACAATGCTTGAATCCCATCTTATCAGAAAACGAAAGCCGATTTAACCAATATACCCATTCAGCGCAAAAGCCACCAGAACCAGAATCTCTTTCTAAATACATAATTATTTTTTTTGCATTAAGCGTCCCCAAAGTACTAACTGTTAAATTTCGTGTAACACACTTTATTTCTCCAACTGTCGGGGCCGGTATATATCTCGCTACATACTGCTGAAACTCCTTTGTCCTTCCTCTTAATAGTATTTTTAAAAGACATCCCCAAAACGGCTTATCTTTTGCCCATTGCCGTATACTGACCAGATGGTGCTTAAAAATATTATGCAAATAACGTTTTATTGCCACATCTTCCTCCCTCACCAAGCCGTTTTTAATGCCCCATCTCTTTCATATATGCATTACAAACTAAATCAACCTCTCCCTGCATTCTTTCATTTCCTTTATCAATCCAAAGTGCATGATCGCATACTTCCTTGACCGACTCTATGGAATGTGATACATACAGTAAAGTCGTTCCCCGCTTTCTCATATCACTCATTCTTCTTTCACATTTTTGCTGAAATGCGTAATCTCCAACGGCTAAAACTTCGTCACAAATTAGAATATCAGGACGAACTACTGTCGCAATCGCAAATCCCAGCCTTGCAGCCATACCCGATGAATAGTTTTTTATAGGCATATCCAAAAATCCGCGCAACTCCGCAAAATCTACGATTTCATCAAAATGATTCGACATAAACCTTTTATCATAACCAAGCACTGCCCCATTTAAAAAGATATTTTCTCTCGCTGTTAAATCGCCATCAAATCCAGCTCCAAGTTCAATCAAAGGGGCTACTGTGCCGTTCATAACTACAGTTCCTTTATATGGTTTCAAAATACCACAAATTAATTTAAGTAATGTTGACTTTCCAGACCCATTAGTACCAATTATTCCCCAAGACTCCCCCTTTTTTACTTTAAAACTTATTTCTTTCAATGCCAGAAACTCCTTAAACATTAACTCACGCTTAACAAACTTTACAAAATATTCCTTTAAATTATCTATTCGCTCTGAGGCCATATTAAACCGGACTGTCGCATGATCTACAACCACTGCATACTCTTGTATATTTTCTACCATGTGTTTTTTCCTATCTATATATATAATATAAATTTGTCCTGTTTTTTAAGAAAAACAAACAGACCAATTGCAAGTGACAAACCAGCTACCACAACTCCATAGACAATTAATCTCATATCTGGAAATGCACCATCCAAAACAATCGTCCTAAATTGAGTTATATACGAATATAGTGGATTAAAATGTTTAATCATCCACATTAATTCAAATGGCAATTGTTGAATAGGATAAAATATAGGTGTTAAATATGTCCATGCTGTAATAAACGCTCCATATATATACTGAATATCTCTAAAAAACACTGTACCCTGAGCCAATAACAATCCCAGCCCAGAACAAAACACATAAACTTCTAGCAATATAACCGGTAAAAACAGCATATATATATTGAATTTCACTTTGCATGCAATAAAGACAATAAGCATTGCTCCCAATGCAAATAGCGTGTTCACAAAAGAACTGGTGATTTTAGACAATGGAAAAATATATTTAGGTACGTATGTTTTTTTCAATAAGGCAGCATTCCCAGTAATAGACCACATAGCCTGATTTGTTGATTCGGATACGAAACTAAAAATAGTCTGTCCGATTATTAAGTACACAGGATAATTCACTATATCCCATCTAAACATACTAGAAAAAACTATTACCATAATTCCCATAATCATCAAGGGATTTAGAATACTCCAAATGTACCCCAAAAAACTCCTTCTGTACTTCAGTTTTATATCCTTAGCAACAAGTTGCATAAACAAAGGCTTATAGTGAGCGAATGTTTGTAATCTTTTTATTGTAGTCTTCATTTTACATGCCTTTCACTTCTAAATTGGGCTTACCTTAAACTTAACATTCAATAAGCTATGTGCTATCCAATATGATTTATAAGATGACCATCGTAATATTTTAATTGCCATGTTCTTGTTTTTATAATAGATATCAGGATACTTTTTCTTTAATCGAGCGTCATATTCTTTACATTCTTTCAATCGCTCTCTCGATGCAGGATAACTCAATAAAATTTTAATTTTCCCAGCTACTACGCGGGCAATAATACCTGCCACATAATTTTTATGTGCTATTGTGCAGGGTATCGTTTTTCCTAATTCATCATAAAATTCTGTCAAAGATTGTATAACCTTATCATAATTCCTCTCATTCTTTTGCATTTTTTCTATACTGACACTTTGTCCCACTCTACCAATGCGGTACATATAAACATTATCCTCTAAGAAACTGATAGTTTTCACATAAGGAATGGGATAGGTAATCAATTCTGTGTCTACATAGTAGCAATGAGTATCTATTGATATATTATTCTCTTGTAATATTTTAGTCTTAATTGTCAAATTATGAATTTTAATATATAATTTTTCTGCTATATCAGTAAAGAGATAAGATTGTTTATATTGGACACTACCAAATGGTTCCTTTAATTCTGGCTTTTTGTAAAAAGAATCTTCATCATTACTATGGTTATCGAATGCCCATAGGAAACCGGAATACACAATATCATCATCACATATTTTTAAATAATTAACCAAATTCTTAAAAGCGCCTTCTTCTACCCAATCATCTGCGTCTAACACTTTGAAATAATATCCCTGAGCATACATTATCCCATAATTTATCCCTGAACCATGCCCTCCATTCTCTTTCGTAATCACCTTGTAACTATCCGGATACTTATCTGCATATTTTTGAGCAATATTTTTCGAAGAGTCTGTAGAACCATCATTCACAATAATCACTTCAATTTTAGATAATAATTCTTCCACACATAATGAGTTCAAATTTTTCTCCAAATATTTCTCTGCATTATAGGTTGGAACAACTACCGTTAATATTTTTTCGTTTTTCATTTATATTTCCTTTGTATCCTTTTCTTTCATTATTCCTTCCGTACTTTCCTTCATAAACATAATCTTCGGTGTCATAAGAATAAGTCTCAAATCCAAAAAAAGTGAATAGTTTCTAATATATTTTAAATCCAATTTCAGTTTATCGTATGACGTTGTGTTATACTTGCCATAAATTTGTGCATAACCCGTTAACCCAGCTTTCACTTTCAAACGATAACAAAATTCTGGAATCTCCTCTTCTATCTTTTCCGCAAGTTCTGGGCGCTCCGGTCTAGGTCCCACTACGGACATCTCGCCCTTTAATATATTCCATAGCTGCGGCAGTTCATCCAATCTGGTTCTTCTGAGAAACTTCCCGATAGGTAATATGCGTTCATCATTTTCTACCGCCAATCTAGCCCCCATTCCTTTTTCTGCATCTTGTATCATTGTTCGAAACTTACATATGCAGAACTCCTTTCCGCCTTGAGTCAGCCTTTTTTGGCGATAAAATATAGGTCCATAATCTGTACATTTTATTAGTAATCCGATTATGATAAAAAAAGGGCTTGACACAATTAAACCCACTATCGAAAATATCACATCTAAAGCTCGCTTTGTAACTAACTGTTCTATTTGCAAGCCTTCATTACGTGATAGCAATAGTGGTGAGTCAAAAATATCCAGTTCGGAAGATGTACGAAGTAAAATATCAGATATTTTAGGTACGGTATATGTACGTATGGATTTCTGAAAGCACAATTTCATTAATTGATTTCTTTCATGTGCAGGAATATCGCCGATAATCACTGCATCAAATTTCACTGCTTGTTTTATAATCTTTTGTATTCCCTCAGAAATATTCACCGCACTATCTAAATAGTACTTATCCTCTCTAGAGTTGATTTTTTCTCTTAGATGAAAAGCTGGACGTTCGCCATATACAAGCAGTAATCTCTTTGGCGGAAACATCTTTCGATAAATCCATTGAAAAAAATTTGCCCAAACAGCAACAATCACAAAATCAAATAACGTCATCAAAAACATAGGGTATACTGGATGCAACTTTTTATCAAGAAGAGCAATTTGTAAATAAGAAATTATATTCACAAAAATAATGGATAATATTTGTGACCAAATTAAATTACCTATTTTCAAATAGGCGATTTTAAAACCGCCATAAGTTTTATAAAAGAAAGCCATCAATGCTGCATACAAAGCAACCATCAACCAATTTCCTCGTCGCCAAAACGGGTCTTCAATAATCTTATTATAATACCCTACCCAAACAAACCAATAAACAGCTACGACCAGGCCAATAGCATTAATGGCATATATAAATTTTATCAATCGTTTATATTGGCTAAACTTTTTCACTTGTATTTACCTTTACTTGAAACTTATTCTTCCTGCGTCTTCTATAAGAATACACCAGATACTTATATGGATGCAATAGAAAATATCTTCCACATTTACTATTACCCATTCCGTTTACACTATATACTATCTTTAGAATCTGACAAGCCCATCATAATTAAAAGCAACATGATTGGAGCAACAATTGGAACGCTGATATTCACAACAGCTTGGGCGCTATAACTTATAACCGAATATACAATTGCCATTACAGCCGGATTTCCACCAGACCTACGAATCATCCTTACAAGTGATGAAATTAATAAGTTAAGATATGCTATTATACCAACTATCCCCAATGTAACAAAATACTGTAAATACTCATTATGAACACTTTCAAATTTTTGATTATAAATTCTTAACATTTCATCATAATACTGCGTAACTGTAAGTATGCCAAATGTATCCGGCCCAGACCCAAATATCTTGTGGGATATCGGAAAATCTTTATAAATTCGAATTGCCAATCTCCAAATATATCCTCTATTCGTTCCCCAATTATTATCTAAAACTAAGTATGCTTGCAAACTCCCATATTTATCGCCATTACCTCGGAAATTAGCGTCATATAATATATACGCAACTATAGCTACAACTACAATAAGCATACCTAACCATATGTTCCTGGCAATCTTAGTTTCTCTAGACTGTTTTTGTGCACTATCCATCGTATACAACGCAACCACAAACACCCACAAAACCATGGTAATAAAGGGCAATAAACTAAAATCAGATATCATATTAAAAATGCCGCTTATCTCCAGCACTCTATCAGCCCATTTATCACTTATAAATCCAATCAGCATAAACTCTGAACATAAAATAGCTAAAATAGAAAAATAATTTTTTATTCCTCTCATTTTATTGAATAGGTATAAAGGCATCATACCCAATAATGCCAATAAAGCCAAATAAGCATTATCGCTCCCCCCCATCAACAATGAACAAAATGCCACTATCATGCATAGCGCATACCATACCTTTTTAACAGTCTTGGTTTCCATAGAAAATAATATTGCACTTGTTCCTGTAATCAATGCTATATACGATGTATATGTGTTAATATTACCAATCGTGGAAGTAAAAATATTATAATCGTATGGAGAAATATTTTCTTTAAATCCAATCGGATCAATATAAAAAAAATGCAAAATACCAATAAGGCTCACAACGACACCAGCAGCTAAAAACACATCTAAATACCACTGCCTAAAATCCAGACACTTACTAATAATAAAAAAGCAGATACCGTATAATAAAATCAAAAAAAGTCCACAAAATCTTCCCTCATTTCCCCAAAAGGATTCGTAAAAATAATCCGATTGCAAAGTTGAGATTGTTGCTGCCACTATAAAAGCAATCATAGCCCAATCCACAAATCTCAATGAACAGAAAGAAAAACCACTTACTATTTTTTTTAGGGTACCCCCACCAAACTCTCTCATATCTTGATGTAAGAAAATACAAGCAGTAATTATTATCGCAATTATCATGCCAATTATCACTGCACAATAATAATAGTATTTTACATCAAGAAGATTAAAATAATAGTCCTGAAAAACTAGCGGAAGTCCAATAAGTATTAATAAAGTACCTACCATTGCTATAATACTATTTACTTTTTTCCAATGTGTTAAAAAATCAATTTGTTTATCTTTCACTTGTGCTTCCATCCTATAACCACTCATCTCTCTATCCTATATTTTATAAAATATAAATTCTCTATAAAAAGCAAATAAAGGCGGAAATTTATAATGCCATTACAGTATATCATTTTGCTCATAATAACGCAACTTTATAAATCCATCCTTTAAAAAACTCTGCATATTTTTACCATTACTATGACTTATTTTTCAAGTATATTGCGGACCATATCCTCTATAGAGACTTTTTTCTTAAAACAGAGCCCTTTAAGTTTAAAATAATCGTAATCGGTATTCATATGAAATTAGTCTCAATTATACCACAAAAATATCGTGTTCTTGTTTATAAGAAAAATTTTCATTATTTACTACTTATTACAGGAAACTAATCTCATTATGGTTTAATAAAAGTCAGTATTAGTAGATAGAATTAAATTATATAGAATATAGATAAATACTTGACTATTTGGGAATATCACTTTCATATTCTTCGATAATTTTCCATATACGAAGTATAATCAACTCGTAATGCAATTAGGAATTTCAAAAAGTATTTCAAAAAGAAAAAGGAGAGTGCATTAATTATGAGAAAGCAGACAAAATTAGTTGCTGTATT
>Ga0129314_1000718_pt1 | contig 31051 bp, 27 predicted proteins | sample O1111metagenome_FD_94431 | JGI IMG/M metagenome (GOLD analysis project Ga0129314, IMG submission 94431) | Orangutan individual fecal microbial communities from fecal samples from Wisconsin, USA - O1111 metagenome | ecosystem: Host-associated > Mammals > Digestive system > Large intestine > Fecal... | reverse complement strand
TTGTGGTTATCCATTCGTCTGTAGTATCAATGAACTTTGTGAACATTTCATTGGTGACTACGGTTTCGGGAGCGTATTCTCCCGTACCCAGTATCGTTATACCGTTCATATCCTTTTCCTTCCGTGCGGCGTTCCTGACTGCCGTATATTATATATTAATTGTTGATTTTATTCTCTTTTTGTTGTATAATAAATCAGTAACTGCGGATTTTATCGTCCGCAGGGCATAGTTACCCCATAAGGCAAACGTGCTTATATTTCATTTTACTCTATTTCGGTACTGTTTGTCAACAATTATTTGCATAATTGTATCGCAACAGAGTAAACAGTGACATTATATTTCAGAATTTCTGCAATATATGACAAATTATACCGTTAAAATAATTAAACCACAAGGAGAAACAGAAAAATGGCAGATAAGACAAAAACCATATTCCTTTTTTCAGGACAAGGCTCGCAGTACAAAGATATGGGTAAGGAATTTTACGATACCATACCCGAATGCAAAAAGGTAATCGAACTTGGCAGTGATATTCTCGGCTTTGACCTTGCCGCTAAGATATTCGGCGGAGATGAAAAGGAACTTTCACGCACGATAATCTCACAGCCTGCTATACTCGCAATGTCGCTTATGGCGCTTGAGGCGGCTAAATCAAAGGGCATTGAGGCATCGGCTGTTGCAGGACACTCTCTCGGAGAATATGCGGCAATGGCGGCAAGCGGTATGCTGACATACGAGAACGCATTCAGAGCAATAAAGTACCGTAGTGAAGCTATGGACAAGGCGGCTCAGGCTAACCCCGGAGGAATGGCGGCTGTTCTCGGTCTTAAGGCAGACGTTATAGAGCAGACTTGCAAGGAGATCGAGGACGGCGGAGAATATGTTACTCCCGTAAACTACAATTCGCCCGTACAGACCGTTATCGCAGGTACTGCGGCAGGTATCGAAAAGGCTAAGGAGGCGCTTTCGGCAAAGGGCGCAAAGCGTATAGTTCCTCTTGCCGTTTCCGCCGCCTTCCACTCAAGACTCATGGCAGGCGCATCGGAGGAATTTGCGGTAAAGGTAAAGGATATCCCGTTCAGCACGCCCTCGATGAAGTTCTACTGCAACGTATACGGAAACGAACTTACAGACTTCTCGGATATGCCGGCTTATCTTGCAAAGCATATCTGCTCGCCCGTAAGATTTACCTCAGAACTTGACGTTATCTCGAAGGACGGTTACGATACCTATATCGAACTTGGTCCGGGCAAGGTGCTGACAGGCCTTGTAAAGAAAACTCTTGACGGCGTTACAGCTGTAAACGTTGAAAACATTGATACGCTTGAAAAGGCGGCGGCTCTCTGATGATCGAGAGTATAACGGCGCTTGACCTGTCGATACTCGACTTTATCCGTAACACGCTTTCAAGTCCGGTTGCGGATATTATAATGAAGTGCCTCACATACAGCATAGAGTACGGCGCAATGGCTATCCTCGTGTTCATCGTTATGATGTTTATTAAGAAAATGCGTAAGACGGGCTTTGCGGTAATGGGTGCGACGCTCTCCGTGATGCTTTTCGGCGAACTTATCCTGAAGCATATAGTCTGCCGCCCACGCCCGTTTGCCGTAAACAGTGCCATTGACATTATCATAAAAGCACCGTCGGGATTTTCGTTCCCGTCAAGCCACACGGCGACGTGCTTTGCTATGGCGACGGCAATATATCTGTTTCACAAAAGGCTCGGCATTATCGCATATGTCTATGCATCGCTGGTCGCATTTTCGAGAATGTACCTTTATGTGCATTATCCGTCGGACATTTTCGGCGGAGTAATACTCGGTATATGCTGTGGCATAGGTGCGACAGCGCTTGTAAAGCTGATATGCAAAAAGACAGAAAATCAAAAAGGATCCGAAGCAGAACAAAAGGAGCAATAAATATGACGGAAAACAAAAACGTATTCGGCATTCTGGGACACCCTCTCGGTCACACCCTCTCGCCTCAGATACACACAAGACTTTTTGAAATATCGGGCGAGCAGGCGGAGTATAAAATTCTCGACACTCCCCCCGAAAAGCTGACAGACAGCTTTGAATATTTCAAAAGTCTGACAGGCTTCAACATTACAATTCCTTATAAGATAGATATAATAAAGATGTGCGATACGCTTGACGATACGGCTAAGCGTTACAACAGCGTAAACTGTATAGCAAACGCAAACGGCGTTTCTACGGGATACAACACCGACTGCACAGGCTTTACAAAGGCTGTCGGCGCAATGGGTATGAACCTTACAAACAAGGTCTTACTGCTCGGCTGCGGCGGTGTAGGCAGAATGATGGCTATTGAAGCTGTCCGTGAGGGCGGAGAACTGACTATTGCGGTAAGAGATGCCGACATTCCCGTTGCAAAGGCTTTATGCGAAGAAATAAAGCAGAATTATAACAGCGCAAAGGTCGGATTTTGTCTGCTGAGCGAAGTAAAGGGCGATTTTGACCTTATGGTAAACGCTACTCCCGTAGGTATGTATCCGAATACAGACGCAAGCCCGCTTACACAGCAGACCCTTGATAACATAATGCTGAACGGCTTCTTTGACGCTATATACAACCCCCGTGAAACAAAGCTGATGAAGATGGTTTCCGACAAGGGTGTAAAGAAGGTCAGCGGCGGTATGCAGATGCTTGTATGGCAGGCGGCTGTGGCTCATACTATATGGAGCGGCGCAGAATACACAGCAGAGCAGGTGCAGGCTATCTCGGACGAAATGATGAGGCTTGTGTAATGCGCCCCGTGTATCTATGCGGCTTTATGGGCTGCGGTAAAAGCCATATCGGAAGAATGCTCGCAAGAGAATGTACGGCTGTGTTCATCGACCTTGACAGATACATAGTCGATAATCAGAAAATGACTATCCCCGAAATATTCGCTCAGAAGGGCGAACCGTATTTCAGGGATCTTGAGGCGCAGTATATAAGAAACTTCAGAGGAAGAACGATAGTCGCTACAGGCGGCGGAGCAATACTCCGTGACGAAACGGCAGAGTTTGCAAGGAAGCAGGGCGTTGTGATTTTTCTGAACGCCGGCTTTGACACCTGTTATGAACGTATAAAGAACGATTCGAACCGTCCTCTTGTAGTAAACAACACGAAAGAACAGCTTAAGGCAATTTACGATTCAAGACTGCCCGTTTACAGAAAAAACAGCACCTTTGAAGTGAACGCAAACGCATCGGACAGAATAATCGCAGGCGAGATCATAAAGCTGGTCGAGCTTGACGCAAAAAGGCACAGGAAAACGAAAGGATAAATATGTACATTTACAATGCGAACGTCATAACTATGGCGGAGAAAAACTACAAAAACGGATTTATCCTTATAGAAAACGATAAAATCAAAGCGGTCGGTGATATGTCGCAGTTGAAGGACTTTTCGCCGTCCGACAGTGATATAGACGCAAAGGGCAGAACCGCATATCCCGGCTTTATAGACGCTCATACGCATATCGGTGCGTGGGAGGACGGGCTTGCGTTCGAGGGCGACGACGGAAACGAGGATACAGACCCCTCGACCCCGAACCTTCGTGCGATAGATATGATAAATCCGCTCGACCACTGCTTCGAGGAAGCGGCGCAGGCAGGCGTTACCTCGGTGGTATGCGGAATGGGAAGCGCAAATCCCATCGGCGGAACTTTTCTTGCTATGAAAACGGCAGGCTCAAAGAGGATAGACAAGAGGATAATCAAAAATCCCGTTGCGGTAAAATTTGCACTCGGAGAAAATCCCAAGAACGTATATAAGGATAAGGATACCGCTCCGGTCACCCGTATGGCCACCGCCGCCATAATCCGTGAACAGCTTTTCAAGGCAAGACGTTATCTTGACGATATGATAGACTATGAAAGCTCGGTCGGTACGGACGATGAGGGCGACCGCCCCGAATATGACGCAAAGTGCGAGGCGCTTATGCCGCTTTTAAAGCACGAGATACCCGCACATTTCCACGCCCACAGGGCAGACGATATATTCACGGCGATAAGGCTTGCCAAGGAGTTTGACATAGATTATGTCATCATCCACGCAACAGAGGGTCACCTTATAGCCGACGAACTTCTTGAGGATAATGCACGGACGATAGTAGGACCTATTATCAGCGAGCGCTGTAAGCCTGAACTTCGTAATCATACGATAGAAACGGCAGGAGTGCTGAATAAGGCAGGCGTGCCTATGTGCATATGCACCGACCACCCCGTTGTACCCGAACAGTATCTGCCGCTTTCGGCAGGGCTTGCGGTAAGAGGCGGTCTTGACAGGAACGAGGCGCTGAAGGCGATCACGATATATCCTGCCGTGATAACGGGAATCGCAGACAGGGTAGGCAGTATAGAAGCCGGCAAGGACGCAGATATAGTTATCTTTTCGGGCGATCCGTTATCCGTATGCGATACTCCGGATATGGTCATCGTAAACGGCAAGGTAATATAATCTTAATACAGACAGTAATATCAAAAGCAATATAAACGGAGGGAATATTCATGCGTGAGATAAGCGTTGATCTTGTTAAAAAGACAGTTGAAGAACTTTGCGTAAAGGCAAACCTTTATCTGCCCGACGGAATGAAAGAGAAGATAAATTCATGTATCGGCTGTGAAAAAAGTCCGCTGTCAAAGCAGGTACTGGGCGATATTGTAAGGAATATCGACTGTGCGAAGGAACTTGAAGTGCCGATATGTCAGGATACGGGAATGGCTGTGATATTCCTTGAAGTCGGACAGGACGTGCATTTCACGGGAGGAAATCTCACAGATGCGATAAACAAGGGCGTTGCAAGCGGATATGTGAACGGCAAGCTGCGTTTATCGGTGGTCGAAGATCCGCTTGAGCGTAAGAATACAAACAACAATACCCCTGCCATAGTACATACGAGCATTGTGCCGGGCGACAAGGTGCATATTATGGTAGCGCCGAAAGGCTTCGGCAGTGAGAATATGAGTGCGCTTAAAATGTTCACCCCCTCTGCAACAAAAGAGGATATAGTGAACTTTGTCGTTGAAACGGTATCAAAGGCAGGAAGCAATCCGTGTCCGCCTATAACGGTGGGTGTCGGTATCGGCGGTGACTTTGAACTGTCTGCCATACTTGCGAAAAAGGCACTTTGCAGGGATCTTAAAATAAGAAACCCCAAACCGCTTTATGCGGATATGGAGAGCGAAATGCTCGAAAAGATAAACAAGCTCGGAATAGGCCCTCAGGGCTTCGGCGGTACTGTGACGGCGCTGTATGTAAACATCGAACAGCACCCGACGCATATTGCAGGGCTTCCTGTTGCAGTCAATATAGGCTGTCACGTTACACGTCACGCAGAGGCTGAACTGTAATGGGCAAGGGTAAGGTCATAGGCACTGTAGCGGCGGCGGTCGTGATACCTGCCGCAGTGGTTGTCGGTGCGATATACATACTGCCGCTGCTCAATATAACGTCAAGCAACACGCTGTATTACTTCGGCAATGATGCTTCTGTTGCCGCAGACGGCACAATATCGCTCGGCAAGGAGGAAGTGCTTGGCTACAACTCGAAATACTCCGACACTATGACGGGATATTTCAAGGCACAGCTTGACGAGAACGAAACATATATCTACAATGCGTTTATGTACGCAAGCGAAAACGGCTACAGCGATATATTCCTGCCCGAAGACGTATTCGACGGCAGTTATGACAGGCTACAGGAAATTGAATATGTTATAACCTTTTTAAGCTGTGACAGTCCGTTTGTGGCGCATAACTACACAACAAACAGCAAGCTGACCGGAAACGTTGAACAGTTCGCAGGAAAAAGCTATCATCATATACAGCTTGAAACGCTCGGAGAGGAATATACATCCCGCCGTGAAGCCGCCTATGAAAAGGCAAAATCGGTGGTAGCGTCAATTCCGTCCGACTGCGACACAGATAAGCAGAAAGCGCAGTATCTGTATAATTACGTTGCGGAGAACTCGGTATATGTTACTGACGGCTACAGCACAAGAAATGTTCCGATAGCCGACCTGCTGATTGACGGAAAGGCGATATGTGACGGATATGCGGATACTGTCACTATGCTTTTCAATATGGCAGGTATAGAAACAGCTTCGGCAAACGGCACAAATATCAGCAAAAACGAGGGACACACAGTAAATTTTGCGAAGCTGGACGGCGAATACTACTACTTTGACGCAAGCGCAGACAGCATAATAAACGAAAAGGGCTTCAAGCCTGCCTTCTATTTCGGTATGTCGTGGGCGGAGGCTTCCGACAGCTTTACTTTTGCCGATGAATTTGCAAACAGATGTCCGAAAGCAGAAAAAAGCCTGCTGTCTGACAGCGTAGACATAGTTATAAGCGACAATTCCGAAGAAACGGTCAAAAAAGCGGCAGAGCTTGTAAAATCAAGCGGCGACACGGGCATAATCGTAAGGCTTGACGAAAGCATAACCGATGAAGAGCGTAAAAGCATAGCAAACGATACAGCGGAAAAAGTCGGAGAACCGCTTGCTTCTTTATCTGCGACAAACAGGCTGTACGGCTTAAAAATCTATAAGGAATGATTTTTCGATGGAACTGAATATTGTACTTGTCGAACCGCAGATACCGCAGAACACGGGTAATATAGCCCGTACCTGTGCGGTTACGGGGGCAAGACTGCATATAGTGAAGCCTATGGGCTTTCAGATAGACGATAAAAAGCTGAAGCACGCAGGGCTTGACTACTGGCACTATCTTGATATAACCTATTATGACGGGCTTGACGATTTCTTTGAGAGAAATAAGGACGGTGAATTTTTCTACTTCACCACAAAAGGCAGAAATACTTACTGCGATGCAGAGTATAAAGATAAAACTTATATAGTGTTCGGCAGAGAGGACAAGGGGCTTCCTGAGGAACTGTTATTTCACAATAAACAGCACTGCGTAAGGATACCTATGGGCAGTAATATGAGAAGTCTTAATCTTTCCAACAGTGTGGCGATAGGCGCATACGAGGTGCTGAGGCAGTGGGGCTTCCCTGAGCTTCAGAACTACGGTTCGCTTACAAAATACGACTGGAGCAAAGCCGAATAAACACAATATTGAAAGAATGACCGAAAGGAAACAAAACGATGAAAGTAAAACTTATCACCGACAGCGCAAGCGACATTACCCCCGAGGACGAAAAGAAATACGGCATTGACATTATGCCGTTCGAGATTACACTTGGCGATGAGAGCCTCAGGGAACGTGTTGATTTTACCGCTCCCGAATTTCTTGAGATGATAGACAAGTCGGAATATCTCCCCAAGACCGCACAGATAACGGAGATACGCTTTGAAGAGAAGTTTGAGCATTACTATAACGAGGGCTATGACGCTCTTATTGTGGTGCTTATAAATTCGACAGGTTCAAAGACTTATGAAAACGCACTGCTTGCAAGGAAGAATCTGCTTGAGGAGCATCCCGAAATGGCAAAGATGCGTATTGAGATAATCGACAGCCACTGTTATTCTCTCGGCTACGGTTATCCCGTAATCGAAGCGGCAAAAAAGCTGATTGCAGGACAGAGCGTTGATAATGTAGTAGCATATCTTACCGATATGTTCAATAACTGCGAGATCTACATAATCGGCTTCAATCTGCGCCATATGAAGAAGTCGGGAAGAATTAATGCCGCAGCGGCTTTCTTAGGCGAGCTTATGGGGCTTAAACCGCTCATTTCGCTTATAGACGGCGAAAGCGAGGTAGTAAAAAAGAGCCGTGGAGAAAAGAATGCAATAACAGACGCAGTCCAGTATATTTCAGGCAGAGCCGTTCCCGAAACACCGTGGGAAATACTGCGTACCAGCGTCACAGCGCTTGAGGACGAATTTATAAAGCAGTACAGCGCAAAGGTCGGCAGACCTCCCGAAATGCAGAGTATAGCCGGTGCGGCTGTTGCCAGCAACACAGGTCCTTATATCATAGGCGTTATCATAAGAGGTAACGCAAGAAGATAAAGATAACAGAAAATGCGGTCACGTTCCAAAGCGAATCGTGACCGCATTATTTATTCAGCTTTCAGTATCGTTTTTTTCCGCTGTCGCAGATGATGACGGGAATCTGTTTTTAAGTATCTTCACAGAGTGGAAGAACGCAGGGAAGAGGAACAGATCGGCAAGCACCCATGCCGCAGGGCTGGCAAGACATACGGCGACATATCCGAAAGCGGGTACAAGTCCCAGTGCCACACCGCCTCTTGCTATCATCTCGAATACTCCTGCAAAAACGGCAAGCTGGCTGTTGCCAAGTCCCTGTATTGAAAAGCGGATAATGTTTACAAATGCAAGCGGAATGTAGAATGCCACGTTTATCAACAGAAACTGCTTTGCAAGGTCAAGTATCTCGGTCTGTGTGCCGTCTATAAACAGCTTTGAAAATTCTCCGCCGAACGGTATTATCACGATAAGGGCGATTATCGCATAGGCTATGCCGAGCATCGAGCATTTCTTAACGCCGCTTTCAATACGGTCGACCCTGCCTGCGCCTACGTTCTGACCGCAGTAAGTGGCCATTGTAGAACCCATTGCGTCAAACGGACAGCACAGGAACTGCGTGACCTTGCTTCCTGCGGTGACAGCCGCCATATAGGTTTCACCGAGCGAATTCACCGCCGACTGTAAAAGAATACTTCCGATAGCGGTAATGGAATACTGAAGTCCCATAGGCACGCCCATAGCGCAAAGCCTGCTCATTGAATAAGCATCGGGTTTTAAATCTTTCCTCGATAAGTGCAGAATATCAAAGCGCTTTATCATATATACAAGGCAGGCGATACCGGATATAAGCTGTGCAAGGACGGTAGCCCAGCCTGCGCCGGCTACGCCCATATCAAACACCAGAATGAACAGCAGATCAAGGCCGACATTGAGTATGCTTGAAATTATAAGAATGACAACGGGCGACTTTGAATCGCCGAGCGAGCGGATAAATCCCGAAAGGATATTGTAGAGGAACGTTACGGGTATGCCTAAGAAAATCACGAAGATATAGTCATACGCCTCTTTAAAAACCGTGTCGGGAGTATTCATCCAGTGGAGGATATTTCCGCAAAGCAGGCAGGTCGCTGTTGTCATTACTGCGGCGAAGCCTATGCCAAGCCATATCGTATTGCCGACAAACTTACGCAGACCGTCAAAATCCTTCTCTCCGAATTTCTGCGCAACGGGTATTGCAAAGCCTGCACATACACCCATGCAGAAGCCGAGAACAAGGAAGTTCACCGAGCCTGTCGAGCCTACTCCTGCGAGTGCGTTTACACCGAGGAACTGTCCGACGACTATCGTATCGACCATATTGTAGAACTGCTGAAAGAGAAGTCCTAACAGCATAGGGAGCATAAATCCGAGTATGAGCTTCATAGGTGAGCCTTTTGTAAGGTCTTTTACTGCTGACATATAAACATTTTCCTCCTTTTACCGACTTTGTTTTAGCGAGATTGTTTGCGTAACGGCAGGCGGGCGGCAGTGTGCCGCTTCAAGTTCCGCCTTTAAACAACTTTCTGCTGTGTGAATCGTTTGCGTAACGGCGGGCGGCAATGTGCCGCTTCATATTCCGCCTTTTACTGACTTTGTATTAGCGAGATTGTTTACATAACGGCGGGAATAAAAGATAGTGTACCTTGTATGTTATAGCTATAATTTTATGCGATACCGCCGCATCTCTGAATGTGACTTCTTATTAATTTATTGCTAAGCAATTATACTATATTGCCCGTCCTGTTTCAATCGGTAAAATGCACAACGTATTTAAAGTTATCAAGGCGGTTTAGTCTATTATGCAACGCTGTATTGCTTTATTTCATATCGGGCTATTCAACATAGTAATATCGGAGGATTTGAAAAAAATTACGGAAATTTCAAAAAAACACTTGACAAACGGTTTTACAGCGGATATAATTAGCACAGAATATGTTAAACCTATGAGTGAGAGTAGTAGCACCCGTCACTGTATGACAGAGAGTTGCCGGTCGGTGTAAAGGCAATGATACATACGCTTGTGAATGGACTCACGAGGGCAAACCGAGAATATCGTCAGGCGATATTTTAGGGGAGACGGATACCTCCGTTACAGGTCGCACATATGATAGTATGTGTAGCGAGTGACCGTGTTTTATTATACGGTAATTTGGGTGGTACCGCAGGTAAACTATACTCCTGTCCCAATTGGGACGGGAGTTTTTTGTTTTCCCGGACATTCAATCTCTACGTTGAAGCTATCATCATGGCATATGGCATGACAGCAAGGCATAGCCGACATAATGCGTTGCTGAATAAGATACAGACTGTCGGACAGTGGAATGTTCCACGAAGAACTTAAGCACTCCGCCAGAACAGCTTTCGGGAAGGCTAAACGACACGGTAAAACAAAACGTTCAAAACACACCATGTTTTATCCCCGCCGTTACACAAGCAATTTCCATAGCAGAAAGTGAATCAAAGGCGGAACTTGAAGCGGCTCACAGCCGCCGCCGTGTAGAAAGGAAAATTATTATGGCAAACAGAGAAATCCCTTACAAAATTTATCTTGAAGAAAACGAGCTTCCCCGTCAGTGGTACAACGTAAGAGCGGATATGAAGAACAAGCCTGCTCCGCTGTTAAATCCTGCAACACATCAGCCCTGTACGCTCGAGGAACTGAGCCACGTATTCTGTACAGAGCTTGCAAAGCAGGAGCTTGACGATACAACTCCCTACATCGACATTCCCCAGGAGATAATCGACTTCTACAAGATGTACAGACCTGCTCCCTTAGTAAGAGCATATTGTCTTGAAAAGGCGCTCGGTACACCTGCCAAGATATACTACAAATTCGAGGGCAACAACACAAGCGGTTCGCACAAGCTGAACAGTGCGATTGCTCAGGCTTATTACGCCAAGAAGCAGGGCTTGAAGGGTGTTACAACAGAAACTGGTGCAGGTCAGTGGGGCACAGCGCTTTCAATGGCTTGCGCATATCTCGGACTTGACTGCAAGGTATTTATGGTTAAATGCTCATACGAGCAGAAGCCCTTCAGACGTGAGGTCATGAGAACCTACGGCGCAAACGTTACTCCCTCTCCCTCAATGGAAACAGAGGTAGGCAAGAAGATAAACGCAGAATTCCCCGGCACGACAGGCTCGCTCGGCTGTGCGATTTCCGAAGCTGTTGAATGTGCAACAACGCACGAGGGCTACAGATATGTTCTCGGTTCGGTGCTGTCGCAGGTACTTCTGCACCAGACGGTTATCGGTCTTGAAACAAAGACAGCCTGTGAAAAGTACGGCATAAAACCCGATATGATCATCGGCTGTGCAGGCGGCGGATCTAACCTCGGCGGTCTTATCTCACCCTTTATGGGCGAAAAGCTCCGTGGCGAAGCCGACTATGAGTTCATCGCCGTTGAGCCTGCGTCCTGCCCCTCACTCACAAGAGGCGTTTATGCTTACGACTTCTGCGACACAGGCGCTGTTTGCCCGCTCGCTAAGATGTACACTCTCGGCAGTACGTTCATTCCCTCCGCAAACCACGCAGGCGGTCTGCGCTACCACGGCATGAGCAGTGTTCTTTCACAACTTTACCACGACGGATATATGACAGCACGCTCGGTTGAGCAGACAAGCGTATTCGCCGCCGCCGAACAGTTCGCAAGAACAGAGGGTATCCTCCCCGCTCCCGAGAGCAGCCACGCAATCAGAGTTGCGATTGACGAGGCTATGAAGTGCAAGGAAACAGGCGAAGAAAAGACTATCCTCTTCGGTCTTACAGGCACAGGCTACTTTGATATGGTCGCATACCAGAAGTTCAACGATCACGAAATGAGCGACTACATTCCCACAGACGAGGAGCTTAAGGTCAGCATGGATCGTATGCCTAAGGTTGACTGAGTGTATAATACTATTGTCCTTCATAAAATTTGATATATGAAAATACCGCCGGGGTGTGATGTTCCGGCGGTTGTTTCTTATTTGGTCGGTATTTTAGTCTTTCAGGGCAATTGTAGGAGGCGCTTGATAAGCCACATATAACAAACGGTGCTATCGACTATATATTATCTTTCAAAAACTGAATTAGTTATTTTTTCGTATCCTTCATATCTGGGTATCGCCCAGATTTTAGAATTTCCATCCATTTCTGCAACGTCGATTTTTTTAGAATCATACGAGAACGAACTTCAAATTTTCCTTTTTTCATTACGCCGTCTTCCAAAGCAAAAACAATATCACTACCATTTTTGTAGTCATACATCGCAAGTCTGCCATGTGCGAACGCATTTCTGATATGATAACAAATACTCAAAAATTCATTATAGTGCCCCTTATAGATAGCAATTCGTTCTTTGCTTCGGTTTTTATGAAAATCTTTTTTTAGTGATGTCTTCTCACAAATAGCTTTCATTTCATCTGTTTTACTTGCAACCGCAAACGAAGAATTGCGTTCTAAGCCGGCTATGCTAAACAGATAATTTTTTAGTCTATCGTTTTTCCAAATATCTTCTCCCCAACCGTACTCAGTTAATTTAATACCGCTACTACTTAAGCCATCACAAGGTGTATTGATAACATAAAACATTATCAAATCTTTCAAAACATCATCCGCATAATTATCCGGCACTCGTTTTTTTACCCACTCGGGGACAAGAGGTGCCATTTCGTAACCATTATTATTTGCCATATAAGCTCCTTATCTGCCATTATATATTTAATATTTACCACATATTTTGTATTTTGTCAAGTGCAACTTATCCACATTGCAGGACGAACAGCGCCTATAGCGCCGACTCCAACGCCCTTTGTATAAATCTCACCGGTACTAAACACTTCAGTAGCATAACTCTGATAAGCACCAGGTGACCTAAGCCACCAACTACAGTAGTTGCCTTTTGCTCCATTGGCAACGGCGTAATCTGTAGATTTGCACCGCCTTTTACTATTTGAACTGAGATACTTATTCATTTCCTTTACACTGAGCAAAAACAGCCTATCTTGTGTTGCTTTACCGGAAGATGTGCTATAGTCCGGATTCTTATCCGCAGATACCTTCACTGAAGGAATCATAGTTTTTTCAGTGGCAGAAAACGCAGAGTTTATAAAATCATTATTTAGCCAATTGCGTAAAGAGCATGTTTCCCAAGTAACATTTGTACTGGAAGTATTATACGGTTTACAATCCAAGGCGTATTTGCTAATGACTAACGCTTTTCCGTCTTTCACTTCAAGCACCAACCACTCTATCTTTTCCTTGCCGTTTGATGTGTTATTATCTTGCTCATATTTGCCAAATGACACATAATGACCGACTTTTTTATCAAAAGAATGCTGCTTTTTGTAAATGTCTTTTGCTTTGTCTGCGCTGTCACTGTATTCCCCAAGTTCCTCAAAAACAGCTATCGCACCGTCATAATCACCGTTCTGAGACATAAACATAGCTTTGTTATACTTGGTTTCATTTATTTTGTCAGCACTGTCATTATAATCCCCTAGCTCACCAAATATCTCTATCGCCGTATCAAACTCCTTATTTGATACTAAATTCTCTGCTTTTTTGTACTTAGTTTCCGGTGTCTTATCAGCACTGTCACTATAATCCCCAAGTTCCTCAAAAATCGCAATCGCTTCATCATAGTTCTTGTTCTCAACCGCTGTAACAGCCATATTATACCTTATCGCCGGTATAATAACATAAACACAAAGCAAAGCTAAAACCACACAGATAGCTGTAGTTGAAGGTAAAATTATTGCAATATTTCTGTTTCTTTTCTTCGCTTTTGCCTTTCTCTCTTTTTCAGCCTTTTCCCTCTCGGCTTTTATTCTTTCTTCCTCTGTCCTTATCTCCTCAGCCTTATCCCTGCACTGCTGTACTCTCTCGGCTGAATCCTTGTAAGTTCCGAGTTCTTCAAACTGCTTAGCGGCTCTGAGCTGATTATCCTCGCTTTGTACAGTCTGAATTTTCAAAGCGGAATTATAAAGACTTTCAAGCCTGCATTCCTCTGCCTTTTCCTCACACTCTTTCTTTTTCTCGTCAGCGTCCTTGTAGCCGGGTATTTCGGCTAAATCTTCTATAATGATTTTGTAAGATATCTCATCACGGGCATATCTCATATCATAGACAGCCTTATTATATATACTCTCGATACGCTTTTTTTCATTCCTGTCCTTTATATACGCATTATATTCTTCCAGCGTATTTTTGAGTTCTTCATCTGCAAAGCGGACGGTCTTACGGTACATATCCTCGCTGTCAAACGGCTGTGCCTGATTTCTGAGGTCTTCCGTTTTGCGTACCTCCATCTTCGCCATAAGCTTATACAAATAAGCCTGTGCGTTCTCGGGGTCGCTGTCAAGCACACGCTCACAGTATTCGTCCGCTTCCTGCCAGTTTCCGTCCTCTAAGAAAAGTGAAATACGCTTGAGTAACGGAGCAACGGCTGAATTTGCCGCCTGACCCGCCGCAGCTGTTTCCTTTACGGCGGACTTCGGCTCGTCCTTATTTATAACTTTCTTTATGCCACGCACTATATCGTTGATAAAGCCTATCTTGCCCATATCCTGCGCCTGTAAATGTGCAAATTCTTCCGGCAGTTCATAAGCGTCCATATCCTTGTAGCAGGGGATAAGCAGTTTTGAGCGGTCGGCTTTCATAAGCTTAAGATAACGTGACCACTCGTTCTTTACCCATACCGCCGTGAAATATTCCGGCTTTGAGCCGATGACAAGCATAACCTTTGCGCTGTTCAGTGCGGCGAATATGTAAGGCTCATATTCCTGTCCGAGCTTGTCCTCAAGCGTTATCGCCGCATAGAATACCTTAAAGCCCTCCTGCGTCAGCTGGTGATATATGTCGTTCGCAAGCACGCTGTCCTGTGTGCGCTTTCCGCTTTCATCGGTTTCCTTGTAGCAGATAAATACATCGTAGGGCTTTTCATTCTGCGAGATAGTGAGAATGCCTTTCTGTATCTCGTCTATTGCCTTTGCCTCCGCCTCATAGATAATTTTCTGGCTGATGTCGGCATACTGAATAGCGAGCTTGTAGTCCTCATCGGCAGTGATAGCGTCATAGGACGTTCTGTGACAGGTGGGTACACGCTTGTAGGTAGCCGGGTCTTCAACGTATTCAATGCCGTACTTACACAGAATTATGCCCCAGTAAGCCTCAGACTGTGTGTTGTCAAGTCCGACAATTTTATTATATATCTCCTCCGCCTTGTCGAATTCGGATTTCAGACGGAGCGTATTCGCACGGTTGAAAAGATTGCCGACCACATCATCGGTTATCTTCGGTATTGTCTGCTCCGTACCGCAGTATTCGCAGGTTGCGGTTGTTTCGTTTTCGTTTATTTCCAGTGTGCCGCCGCACATTTTGCATTTCAATGTTGACATTTTAATTTTTCCCTTCATTTTTGCCGTAGCTGTACGGTTATTTTACTTCAGTGCCTTTACCTTTGTGTTTCTCTCCGAAATCAGCCTGCAAAGCTCCTCTGCCAGCTGCCGAGAATTATCCGCACTGTTTTTCACGCTGTCGGAAAACGCACTGAATTTTACCGAAATTTCGCTTTCGATTCCGCTTAGTACAGGGTTGCTCACAGGGTCGGAATAGCGCACCGCCTCGTACACCTTGTCACAGGCTTGTCTTGCGTTATCGTCCGCCGCATAACCTTTCAGGCTCTCAGTGTCAGCTGTCAGCAGGCGGATAAACTGCGTCTGCGTCTTGATTTTTGCGTCTGTCTGCTCAACTGCTTCGATTGCAAGCTTCGCCTTTGCAACAGTGATGATATACGCTCCGAGAACGACTGCGCAGGCTATTATTCCGACAAAAGAAAACGAGTCGGGGATAAGCATTGTAAGCGAGCCGAGTACAAGCATAGCAACAAGTCCGCCGTAGCTGAGCGAAATCAGAGATACATTATAGAAGAATTTTTTAAGCGAATCAGCCCTGAACGCAAAATAAGCGCATAAAAGCTGACCTATGAAAGCCGCCGTGACTGCACCGTATCCTATAAAGAATGATGCGTTCAGCTCTTTTCCTGTATTCAGCGCAATTGTGAATGAAACCACATTGAATACAACGAGTGCGACCGCCCAGATTACCGCATATATACCAAATTTCTTTTTCATTTAAATATCCCCCTTAGATTTTTTCGCCGCACTCAAGGCAGAACTTTGCTCCCTCGGGAAGCTCGTTTTTGCACTTAGGGCATACCGTTACAAATTTGTGACCGCATTCGGGACAGAACTTGCCTTTTACCACTGTCTTGTTGCACTCGGGACACACTACCATTCCGTCGGGAACAGCAGGCTTTACCTTTTCTCCGCATTCAAGGCAGAACTTAGCGTTTTTGGGTAACTCGGCGCCGCATTTTTCGCATCTGATTACCGTATCATTTTTCTCGGGTGCAGGTGCAGGTGATGACTGCTGAACCGTCTGACCGATATTGCCTGTCATATTGTCAAGCTGTCCCATCATAGCACCCGCCATTTTCATTCCTGCCATCATGCTGACCATATCCGAGGCTACTCCGCCGCCTGCCGAGCCGCCGTTAGAACCCATATTTCCTATGCCCTCGGCATAAGCCTTTTGAACTTCAGCCTGCAATACGTCTTTCTGATTATAGCCCTTCGCCTGCATAATCTCGGCTTCCGCAAAGCCTGTGGCTTTCATTGCTGTTGCTTCTGCCTGCGCCGCTATAACGGCTCTTTCCGCTTCACGCTTTGCTATCTCGGTCTGTGTCGTCTGCTTTTCAAGTTCGGTCTGACGCTTTGCCGCTGTTATCTCCGCTTCGGCTTTAGCCTGTGCAGTGCCGTATCTGGCTTCTGCCTCAGCCTTTGCGGTGCGGATATCAGCCTCAGCTTCAAACATTCTCTTTTGCAAAGCTATGGTATGTAATTCCCGTATCCTCTTGAAGTTCGGGTCGTTATCGGGCAGAACTACAGTAGTCAGATAAAACTGAGGAATTGTCAGACCGTACTCCTCAAATCCGGGCATTATTACCGATTTCAGCACCTCTGACAATTCCGCAAGATGCTCGTCTATTTCAAGAAGATAGATATTCTTCGACTTGATAGCAGTAGAAAGGTTTGATTTTACCGCTGTGGAAATAAGCGGACGGAAACAATCCTGCAACGACTTTGAAAAGACGATGTTGTTATCGTCCCACGCTATTCCGTCCATTGTGCCGACAAGCTTTATCAGCAGCTTTCTGCTGTCGCTTACCATAAGATTCATATTGCCGCACGCACCGAGTTCAACAGGTATTCCCGAATCGGGGTCGATGTAACGAACCTTTGTATCCGTTCCCCATTTGAGCGACATCTGAACCGTTTTATTGATAAAATATACTTCACAGTGGAACGGCGTCTGATCGCCTGTTGCTCTGTTCAGCAGTTTGCCGAGTTTTGGTATGTTCTGCGTTTCAAGTGTATATCTGCCTGGTCCGAACAGATCGAGCGCCTGACCGTTCATAAAGAAAACAGCTTCCTGGCTTTCGTGGACTATAAGCTCGGTAAGGCTATTGAAATCTTCGTTAGGGTGCTTCCACACAAATGTGGAATTATCCCCTTCATATTTGATTATCTGTGCTATCTGTCCCATAAATCACACCTCATCGTCTATAAATTTTTGTCTGTTAATCTTTTTAGACTTCTTTGCATTAAAAAGTGCCTAATATGACTAATTATACTTCAATTATAGTCATATTAGGCACTTTTGTCAACAATTTTCAATCTGATATGATAAAATCTGTACAGGAGGGGTGAGTATGGCACATTATCAGAGATTACGGGATCTGCGTGAAGATGCAGACAAGACACAGCAGGAGATAGCCGACTATCTCGGCACATCTGCGCAACACTACGGAAAATACGAATCGGGTAAAGCGGAAATACCGCTTGAGCGTGCAGTCCTGCTTGCTAAATATTATAATGTCAGCCTTGATTATATCGCAGGAATTTCCTCAAGCCGCCACCCTCTGACATCTGACAGCCCCCTTTCGCCTATCGGGATACTTTCGGATAAAATAACACAGCTTTCCGATAACGAAAAGCAGGCTGTAAAAGATACACTCGGTTCTGTTATAGAAATGATCAAATAAAGATACCGCCGCAGAGTTATTGCTCTGCGGCGGTGTTATATGTAAATTGAATTAACTTTAATCAATATCGTTCTCCTTCTCTTTTTTGATGAATGTGACAATTTTTTATAGGCGTTGATAATAATATTCACCTGTGAACTTATAGCAACTCGTAATTAAATTATACCTGATATCTCTATATGTTAAATCAAGAGTAAGCGGTAAATTAAAACATTCACTAATCAGCATTTCATTTTCGCAAAAATTAAGGACAGAACTATCAGATTTTCCAATTGAGAAAACAATTTCGGCTGTCTCATTACTTCTGATTGCCGAAAATAACATTTTTTGTCCCAGTTTTATTTCTAACGCGACATTGCTACTGAAATTATCCAGCTGTAATCGAAACATATTAGTATTACTAATTTGTTCAATATGTAAATGTAAAAAAGACTCAATTTGTTCTTTCTCTGTCTTTTCCTTATTTTCAGTGTTTTGATAAATAGCAATACTTGATAATACTAATGACGATAGGCAAATTAACATTGAACCAACATATCCAAGTAAACCATCAGCGGTTATATCAGTGTGAATTGTAATCGGTAAATTTTCATCATATAACAGCAGTATAAATAATGGTAATACTACTGCAACTGCCATTGCTAATGCTATAAGGCGAACAGCATTTTTAACAAATAAATTCACTATTGCATCAATCGGATTAATTTTTTGGATGTTTGATTCTTTTTTTCTTCGTGCACTCATTTTAGTTCTCCTCAATTATTTCCCTGTACTGATTCCGGCTGCTGTACTATCAGTTATACTATCCTCGCCAACGCTCATAAGCTGTTTGTTTATCGCTCTGGTTCTTACTCCGACAAGCGTTTCAAGATCGCTGTCAACCTGCTGTAAATGCTTCTTAGTCTTTGTCAGCACATCTTCAAAAGTTTCAAATTCTTTCTTTACACTGCTCAGTATCTTCCATACCTCACTGCTTCGCTTCTGCACGGCAAGAGTACGGAAGCCCATATACAGCGAGTTCAGCAGTGCGGACATTGTGGTAGGACCTGCTATGCTCACCCCATAGTTACGTTGTAACTCCTCCACCAGTCCGAGCTTTACGACCTCGGCATACAGTCCCTCAAACGGCAGGAACATTACCGCAAAGTTGGTCGTGTACGGAGGACAGATATATTTATCGTGAATATCCTTCGCACATTTCTTTATCGCAACAACAAGCGCCTTTGACGCTTCTTCGATCATTACCTTATCTCCGCTGTCATAAGCGTTGCAAAGGGCTGTGTAGGTGTCGCCGGGGAATTTTGAGTCAATCGGCAGATACACCGTGTCATCATTCTTGCCGGGCAGTTTTACCGCAAACTCAACGTGATTACGGCTGTCGGGAACTACAGCGACCTCAGTGTCATACTGTTCGGGAGCGAGAATATCCGCAAGAATGGCTCCAAGCTGCATCTCTCCGAGTATACCTCTGTTCTTGACGTTGGACAGGACTTTTTTAAGGTCGCCTACCCCTGCGGCAAGGCTCTGCATTTCGCCCAGTCCGCTGTACACCTTGTTAAGCTGTTCGCTGACCGTCGCAAATGAACGGCTTATCTTGTCGTCAAGCGTAGTCTGCAGCTTTTCTCCTACCATTCCACGCATTTCTTCAAGCTGATTTTTGGTATTCGCATTTATGTTTCCGAGCTGTACCGCCATTTCGTTACGCATATTCTGCATATCGGCGGCATTCCTCTGTTCAATGCTCTGAAGCCGCTGTTCAAACTGCGACAGCAGCCTTGCTGTTCCGTCGGAGTTCTGCTTTTGCGTGTCGGTAAGCGTGTTTCCGAGATTTGTCACAAGGTTCACAAGTTCGGTCCTTAGCACCGATTCGCCGCTTACACGGTTTGCCTGCGCCGTATCGAATTTTGCCGAAAGCTGTGCGGTACGCTCGGCAAGCATTTCAATCTGTTTTGCGGTCTGCTCGTCCGTTATCTTGTTCACACCGATATTTTCGGCAAGCCTTTTCTGCGTAAGAAGCGTTATCACCGATATTATCACAGAAACCACGCACGCAACAAGCGTTATTATAATAAGTATTTCCATATTCCTTGCTCCTTTTAAAGTAATCTACTTATATTATAGTAGTTTTTCCGCCTTAGGTCAATGCTTTAAAAGCAAGCTGTACGGTTTATAGGACAGAAAAAACGGTCACCCGAAGATGACCGTACAAGTGTTATTATTTATTACCGGCTGTATTCTTGTAGCTTATAGTTATATGACATATTGCGAACACGACCGACAGTACAATAAGCGGAATGTTCAGCGTCAGTATACCGCTTTCAAGAAAAAGCACAGACGGCAGAATTGATAATGTCAGTGCCTTTGCAATGCTGTTTCTCTTACGGAATACTATCCAGCCGCCGCAGTAGAGCGCAAGCAGAACAATGCCGAGTATAAGGTACAGTGCCTGCGCACCGTCATATATATATAACCGAGCGTCACAAAGGAAGGCTGAATGAACATAAGTATGAAACAGCCGAACCTGCCTATCTGCTCACCTGTTTCAACAAGCTTGTTGTGAAATTCACCCGCAAAGCCATCCTTGTTTGTTGCCGCATAGATTATATTCGGTATCAGCAGGACAACGACAAATATCAGCCCTGTGAGATTAAACCGGTCCATCTTGCCGTACTCTTACGCAACACCGAAGCCGAGAATTTCAACATATGTCATCTTATCCTCGCCGCTCTGCGTAACAGGCTTCACGCTGACCTTATGCGTTCCCTCCGCACCGGAATATGCAAGAGTTGCAACGGGATTGTTCCAGCCATCGTTTGCGCTTGTGGCTATAGTCGTATACTTCTCGCCGTCAACGGTAAATTCAAGAGAACCGTAGACCTTGCTGTTTGCACACTTATAGACAAGCATAAGATTCTTACCCGTGAATTCAAATTCCATAGGCTCACAGTCTGACGGCTTGCCCTTATAACTCCAGCCGTCAGGGAAGCTCGTCAGCGTTTCCTTTTCGGTGTCAAACGTACCTGTTGACGATATTTTCAGCTTGTCGGAAGAATGAGTTCTGTCGATGAATGTCATATCGGCAAATCTGTCGGAATATACCCATGTATCCGGCAGGGGAGAGATAGTTACATCTCCCATTGTCTTTATCTTCTCGGTCGCCTTGTCAAACATATTCATAATAAGATCTGCCGTCATCTTGTGACCCCACTCGTTCGGGTGGGATTCGTCGTCGGAATAATCCTCCCACTTCATTCTGCCCGTTTCAAACTCGTGTGAAAGGACGTTGTTCAGCGACACCATAGGCAGACCGTAAGCCTTTCCGACCTCAGACATATACGCCTCGCAGGTGTGACCGCTCTTTATAACGGTGAAGTACAGCGCAACGGCAGGCTGATTTTCCTGCGAGAGAATTTTTCTTACCATTGCGTCATAGCTGTCCTTGTATATCTGATCGTTTCCGTCATTTACCGCAAACTCAACAAACACCATATCCGGCTTATGATCAAGCACATCACGCTGAAGGCGGATGTTTCCGAGTACGCTCGGCGTACCGCTGAGTCCTGCGTTTACATAGTTTATCTTTGTATCGGGATATTTTTCGCAAAGGCGGTCATACGTCAGCTTTGCCCAGCACTTTTCGGGTCCTGCCGTAAGGCCCTCGGTGATGCTTCCGCCGATGAAGGCTATAGTTACCTCCTGCTTATTCTCAAGCTTTCCGATAAACTTCGACATTCTTTCAAGGTTGCCGAGATCCATAAGCGACCTTTCGACCATATTGCTGTATATCTGCTCCTCGGTGAGCTTGCTTTCATCTATACTGCTTATTTCAGATGATGTATCCGAACTGCTGTCGGTCGATTTCGATACAGATGATGTTGTCTGTGTATCGGACGAGCTGTCCGATAATACGGCAGAACCGCCGCTTGTGCTGTTATCCGCACAGCCTGCAAGCATTGACGCACACAGCACCGCACACAGTGTTATTTTGAATTTTCTATTCATATTTACCTCCGTCAGAAAAGTGTGTTTATACCATTATACAATAATCCCGACCGGTAATCAACAGCTTTTCACCAAACGAGCAATTTCACCAAAATCCGACTGTAATAATATACTATATAAACCGACCGCCTTACAAACGGTCAGTTGCTGTATAATTCCGTGCAGACGGTTAAAAATAACCGTGTACATCAGATACGTTCAAAGCATCGCATACGAACAGAAAGGAAGAAAACCATGTTTGTAAAAAGAGGAGAGATATACTACGCAGATCTTAGCCCCGTGGTCGGAAGTGAGCAAGGTGGTATGCGTCCCGTACTTATAGTCCAGAACGATGTCGGAAACCGCCACAGCCCTACCGTTATCGCCGCCGCAATAACAAGCCAGAAGGATAAATCACGGCTTCCGACCCACATTTCTATAAATGCCGACCGTTGCGGTCTTGCGAAGGATTCGATAGTCCTGCTTGAGCAGGTAAGAACGCTTGATAAGCAAAGGCTGAAAGAGCGTATGGGCGAACTTGACGAGGGAGCGATGAACAAGGTCGATAATGCACTGTCGGTCAGCTTCGGGCTTTCGGGAAACAATTAATGAATGTTACCTTAACATTATGTAACGCCGTTACACAGCATCTCATATTTCGGACTATGTAAAGGTTATCATTGACAGCCGCTTTAGCTAAAGCTACAAAATTCAAGCCGTTTTCGGTTTTCCGGTTGTAAAATTGTCGTTATAATGGTACAATAATCACCGTGAATCTTGCGGTAATGCAAAAAACGGAACGGAGAAAAGATAATGAATATAGCAGTTGCACAGTCGGGCGGTCCTACGGCGGCGATAAATTCATCGCTTTGCGGAGTTTTTGACGAGGCGGAAAAGTATAACGAGATCGACAGAATATACGGCTCGCTGAACGGTATAGAGGGTATACTCAACGATAACCTTATCGACCTCAAGGAAGTGCTTATCACTGAAAACGACAAGCAGTTACTGAAGCGCACTCCCTCGACGGTGCTTGGCTCGTGCCGTTTCAAGCTGAAAAACAGCAGTGACGATGACAGCGACTACAAGCGTATCACGCAGACCTTTGCAAAGTATGATATAAAGGCTTTTTTCTATATCGGCGGCAACGATTCGATGGATACAGTAATGAAGCTGGACGCTTATTTCAGAGAAAACCACATTGATATAAAGGTTGTCGGCGTGCCGAAAACGATAGACAACGATTTACCGCTTACCGACCATACTCCCGGTTTCGGCTCTGCGGCAAAATACGTTGCGACAACACTGCAGGAAATCATCCGTGACAGCAGAGTATACTCCATTCCGTCCGTTACGATAGTAGAAATAATGGGACGTGACGCAGGCTGGCTCACGGCATCGTCCTGTGTACTGCGTGCAAACGGCGAACCCGCTCCGCACCTTATCTACCTTCCCGAAAGCGACTTTTCGCAGGAGCGTTACCTTGAGGACGTGAAAAGAATATCCGAAAGATACAAGGCTGTTATCGTAGCCGTATCCGAGGGCATAGACTGCCTTGCGAGCCGCTCGGAAGCCACCGACGCATTCGGTCATAAATATCTGTCGGGTGTAGGAAAATATCTTGAAGAACTTACCCGTGACCATATGGGCTGCAAGGTGCGTTCGATAGAGCTTAACGTAATGCAGAGGTGCGGCTCGCATATAGCCTCTCTGACCGACCTTGACGAAGCGTGGAGAATAGGTGCGGCGGCTGTGAACGAGGCACTGAAATACGGCGGCAGCGGGATAATGATGGGATTCAGACGAATCAGCAACAATCCTTACCGTGTCGGCATCGCTCCGCTTGACGTAAGAGAATGTGCAAACAAGGCTAAATATTTCCCGAAGGAATGGATAACCCCCGAGGGAAACAACGTTACGATAGACGCACTGAATTACTTCCTGCCTCTTATACAGGGCGAGCCGAAGATAGATTACCGAAACGGCATACCCGTGCATTTCAGGCTTGACCAGTAGGCTTACACGGCTTTGCCCGCTTATTGACAAATATCCGCATTTATGCTATACTTCCTTTGGAAAGAAAAGTTTAATAACAAAATCTTTTGTCAAGGAAACAGTATGAAAACGGCAGATATTTTCGCATTAAGCTTAAAATTGTATATTTTTGTCATATCGGCATAGTTCTGCGGGGAACTATGCCTTTTTGTATATAAACCATAAAACTAAACGGGAAAGAAGGAAATACAGATGAAATTTGTAAAATACCTCACTGTAGCGGTAACAGCCGTTACTCTGGGCGTTATCTGCGCAGTATGTGCAAGTGCGGCGACAATTTACAAAAGCCCCGACGGGAACTTTGAATACACAATAGGCTCCGACGGGAACATTACTATCGGAAGCTATATCGGAAAAGGCGGAGAAGCTGTCGTACCGTCTGCCATAGGCGGAAGAAAAGTCACGAAGCTTGCAAACACTTTCAACGGTACAAGCGTTACCTCGGTAACGATCCCCGACGGTATAACCGAGCTTGGCGAATATGTATTCAGCACCTGCGATAATCTCACAACGGTAAAACTGCCGTCCACCATAACAGTTATACCGAAAAGTGCTTTTGCGTATTGTCCAAAACTCACAACAGTCACTATCCCCGAAAATGTTACGACTATTGACGATAAGGCGTTCTACAGCTGTGAGGGTCTCACCTCGATAAAAATACCGTCAAAGGTCAGCTACATAGGCGCACAGGCTTTCTACTACTGTCGTTCGCTCACGGGCATCGCTATACCTGCCGGTATAACCGCTGTAAATGACAGTACCTTTTCAAGCTGTATAAAACTCGAAAAGGTCACCCTTCCGTCAACCGTTACCTCTATCGAATGCAGTGCATTTTTTCAATGCCTTTCGCTCAGCAGCATAAATCTCCCTGCGAATCTTGAAGAAATTTCAGACAACGCTTTCTACTTCTGCGATGCTCTTGACAATATAACCATACCGTCAAAAGTAAAATATATCGGCGATTACGCATTCGGAAGCTGTGCGTCGCTCAGTAAAATCAACATCCCCGCAAGCGTTAAATCAATCGGAAACAACGCTTTCAGCCGATGTGGGAAAATTGCGTCAATAACCGTTGCATCGGGCAACACCGCTTACTGCACAGAAAACGGCGCATTATACACAAAGGATATGTTCAGTCTTTTACTGTACCCTGCGAAGAAAGCCGGCACAGCATTTACTGTATCTGCAAAAACATACACCATAAGTCCGTACGCCTTCTATAAGGCTGAAAATCTGACAGGCGTTTCTCTCCCGTCAGGCCTTGTGACTATCGAAAACAACGCTTTTTACGGCTGTATCAACATTAAATCAATAACAGTGCCGAAAACGGTAAACTATATAGGTACAAAGGCTCTCGGCTTCTACCACAAGCTAAACGTTACGGCAGATCAGATGATAAGTGGTTTTACCATCAGAGGTTACGACAAATCTGCGGCTCAGAGTTATGCGGCAGAAAATAATATCCCGTTCACAGTTCTTGCCGATGTGGCAACACCGGTCGCAAATTTCTACGCATCCTCGGTAAACGAAAAGTCAGCCGTACTGTGCTGGAGCAGAACATCTGACAAGGGATATATACTCGAACAATACAAGGGTGGCAAGTGGACGCAGATCTACAAGACCGCAAAAAACAGCGATACATCATACACGGTATCGGGGCTTAGTTCCGATGCGACCTACACATTCCGCATAAAGTCCTACATAGTGTCCGGTTCTACGGAAAAATACAGTGCATATACACGTCTTGCCGTAAAAACGCCTATAATAAACGTTTCTTCATTTAAAGCTACAGCCAATCAGAATACGATCGTTCTGAGCTGGAGCAGAAACACAGCGGCTACAGGTTACATAATCGAACAGTTCAAGGGCGGCAAATGGAAGCAGATATACGTTACAAAGAACAATACTACACTCGGCTATGCGGTAAGCGGTCTTGCTGAGGGTACGCCCTACACATTCCGCCTGAAATCATACAGGACAGCAAACGATAAGACAAGCTACAGCAACTACACAGCCGTAAAAGCCACCACTGCGCTCAGTGCAATGAAAAATGCCGTTGTGAAATCAACCTCATCGTCAGCTATTACTCTTGCGTGGGGTCGAAACGCAAACGCAACAGGCTATATAATCGAGCAGTACAAGGGCGGAAAGTGGACGCAGATCGCAGTCACAAAGAACAACACCACCCTTACTTTCACAGTCAAGGGGCTTAAGTCCGACACTACATACACCTTCAGGGTAAAGGCATACAGGAACATCGGCAAATCGACCGTGTACAGCCCGTACACAAGACTTGCCGGAACAACAAGAATCGCCAATGTTTCAACATTTACGGGTAGCTGTTCCAACATCGGAGCAATAACGCTCAGATGGAATGTCAATAATGTCGCTACAGGTTATATCGTTGAAGTATACAGGGGCGGCAAATGGAAGCAGGCAAAGGTCATCCGTGACAATTCGGTAACATCCGCAACTATTGACGGACTCGGCGACAACGAAACCTACACGTTCAGAATAAAATCCTTCAGAACTGAAAACAACACCACAAAGTTCAGCGAATACAAATCTGTCAAAGTATCGACCGGAATAACTCCGATAGGATAACAGGCAGCATAGCATAGCAAAACAAAACAGGCATCGGTCACAAGCGACCGATGCCCGTTTTTCATTTTCCACTCAATCAAACTTCGTTATCTGCGGATTCCTGCAGTGCTGTAATAAATACAGCACCTCCTCGCTCTTTACAAAATAAGACTTTGAATAGGTATCATCGACATAGAAGTCGAGCAGGAACTTATCCTCCCATTCGTGAAGGGATACCTTGAGCTTTTCCTTTATCTCGTCATACTTATCGCCGAATAAAGCTCTCAGCCCTTTTCCTCTGCGTAAGAAGCCGTAAACGAACATTGCTCCTCTAAAGCACGGTAAAAGCTGCGAGTAGATCGGAGAGTCACGGCGGAACTCGATAACTACCTTCTGCTCTGTAAGGCCTCCGGGCGCGTCCCTGTCCTCAGGGAGTACAGTTCTGAACTTTTCGGGCGGCATTATCGTGCCAAGCTCGATGAATTCTGCATTTTCATAGGGTGCTGTCATAATATATCCTTCCTTTCGTCCTCATATAAAACTATCGGTGTCTTTATTATATATGCGTCATCCGGCTACTTCAATGAGCCGCCGCACAATATACTTAAACTACGGCACAGCTTATAAAAACTCCTTTATAAAAAATGAAAGCATAAGCCTTAGCTTGTCCTCATAATTCAGCTCACAGCCCAGTATCTCCTTTATCCTTCTCAGCTTGTAGTTTACTGTATTGCGGTGAACGAATGTAATCCTTGCGACCTCCTGCACACTGCTGTCATTTTCAAGATAGCGCTTGAGCGTTTCCATATAATCCGTACCGTTTGCGCTGTCGAATTCTTCAAGCGTACCCAGCGTTTCGTCATATATCTCGTGCAGTACCGATGTATCTTTTATATGTACAAGCAGCTTGTATATGCCCATATCGCTGTAGCCTACGCAGCTTTCGCCGTGCAGGGTAGCCACCTTGAGTGCCATTACTGCCTTGCGATAACCGTCCGAGATAGCCGCGTACCCTTGCTTTGACGGGCTTATGCCGCAGGTGAGCGTCGCTCCCTCCCCGCCTGAATTGAAAATGGTATCAAATGTCGAAATAATCTTCCGTACATCCTCCTCTTTACAGTCGGGACATACTGTCACAAGATTTTTATCCTGAAAGAAGAAGCTGAATTGCCTTCCGCTTGTATTCAACACCTTCTGCATGGTGCTTGTGGCGGCCTTTTTCAGCTCATCGTCGCCAAGTTCGGTCTTGGAAAAGCCGCATACGCCTACGCAATAGTCGGATGACGGAAAATAACTGCGCCGTTCAAGCGTCGATTTATATCCTGCCTCGTTCTCCGGCGAAAATATAAGGTTTCTCAGAGCAGTGGCAAGCGCCGTTTCTATCTCCTCTCCCGTTACTATCCTGTGGCAGAAGTCGTAGGTTATATCTATCAGCTTTACCTCCCACGGAACAGTAAACAACGGCAGGGAATTAATATCACAGCAGTCCTTGACGCTTTGCGGTATACTTTTTATATATTTACCTGTGTTGATAACAAGCGCACTGCAGCGTTTTGCTATCAGCTCCTCGACAAACCTCAGCAGGTGACCTTCATCGTTTATTCCGACCCCTGTCATAAATACCATTTCGTTTCCGTGAAGAAAAGGTGATACATCAGCGTTTTCAACCAGATGCACCCAGCGGACGTAGTTTCCCAGTCCCTCTTTTCCCGCAACAAGCTTCATAACGTAATTTGCCTGTGCATTTGCACATAGCTTTGATACTGTAATTGACATATTCTCACCTCTTTTTCTTTTAAGATAGCAAAAACCGCCAAAGCTCCCTTGTTTCCCGACAGCTCCGGCGGTGTTCATCTCGTTTATTGATATAGAGTATAGCACGATTTTGCATAATTGTCAAGAGAATATTGCAAAATTCAACTACAGCACAAACAAAACACCTTTCTTTAGGCGCTCTGCACAATTCAGCACAAATGCTATTGCAATGCGATTTTAAGCGTGATATAATGCAGTTAAACCGAAAGGAAACAGTGAAATAAAACAAAAAGAAACTTGCAACGGCGCAGAAAGTGATTTCTGTGCCGTTTTGTTTTGCAGGAATAAAAAGATAAGACTTGCAAAACGGGAAAGAAAGGAGTGCTTAGAAATGAGTGAAAAGGTAAATGCACCGGAGATATCGGTAAAGAACGTCAGTATGGTGTTCTCGGACAGCAAGGGAAATCCGGTACAGGCACTTAAGAATGTAAGCATTGATATTCAGAAAGGTGAGTTCATATCGCTTCTCGGCCCTTCGGGCTGCGGTAAGTCCACACTTCTTCGTATAGTATCGGATCTGCTGACCCCCACCTCAGGCGAGGTTACGGTCTGCGGCAAGACACCGAGAGAAACAAGACTTGAACAGAAGTTCGGCATCGTGTTCCAGAACCCCGTGCTTCTCGACTGGAGAACGGTAAGAAAGAATATAAGACTTCCGCTTGAAATGATGAAGGTTCCGAAAGAGGAGCAGGCGAGCCGTATCGAACAGGTACTGGAGCTTGTCGGACTCAAGGAATTCGGAAACAGCTACCCCGGACAGCTTTCAGGCGGTATGCAGCAGAGAGTAGGCATAGCAAGAGCACTTGCGATACAGCCTGACATACTGCTGATGGACGAACCGTTCTCGGCGCTTGACGAGTTCACAAGAGAAAAGCTAAACGACGATGTGCTTTCAATATGGAGAAAGACAAACAAGACGGTGCTTTTCGTAACTCACAACATAGCCGAGTCGGTATATATGTCCGACAGGATCTGCGTTTTATCTCCTCATCCGGGCAGATTATCCGCAATAGTGGACGTTGATCTTCCCAGACCGAGAAACGCAGATATGAGAGGTACTCCCGAATTTGCCGCTCTTGTTGAGAAGGTAAGAAACAGCTTCGAGGGTATATAAAACCGAAAGGAGCGTTAAGAGATGATAAAAAGGATAACTTCCTCCAAAGGCATAGTAACTGCCGTATGGGTGCTGGGTCTTGTAGTGATATGGGAGATATGCGCATTCATAGTAGGAGCGACACAGCGTACACCCGTAAATGTACTTCCGCATCTGTACCAGATAATCGGTTCATTCTTTGATACAAAGTCGATAACCGGTTCGGGCGATACGATAGCAACACTGGTTTTCTCCAGTGCCGCAGAAACGCTTTCAAGAGCACTTATCGGTTTTATAATCGGTATGGTGCTGGGCTACATACTGGCTTTGCTGATGCACCTGTCGCACATAGTCGAAAAGATAGCGTTCCCGTATCTTATGATAATCCAGATGATACCTATTCTCGGTATGGCGCCTATCGTACTTTCGATAACAGGCGATATATCAAGCGCACGAATCATAATCGCCGCAATTCTCACATTCTACCCCGTTTCGACAAATACACTGGCAGGCTTCAAGTCGGTCGGCCGTGAAAGACACGAGCTGATGAGATCCTACGGCGCAAGCAAGTTCCAGCTTTACACAAAGATGCTTATCCCGTCGGCAATGTCCTACTTCTTCACGGGTCTTAAGATCTCGGCGCCTATGGCGATAACGGCATCTATCCTTGTAGATACGCTTCAGGGCGGCAACGGTCTTGGCTGTATGCTCTCCCAGTCGCTGAAAGGCTCGATGACAAGATTTGTATTCTGGGATATAGTAATATTCAGCGCCGTTATAGGCGTGCTTAGCTTCTATCTTATGGGCGTTATCGAAAGAGCGATAACACCGGCGAAAAGAAAGGCAAAGAAAAAAGCACAGTAAGGAAAGGACTGATCGTACTTGAAAGGCAAGGCAATAAAAAACATCATAACAACAGTCGGTCTGCCCGTACTGTTCGGAGCATTGATATTCGCACTGTGGCAGACAAAGGTTCTGCACGCACTGTTCGGAACGGATGAGATAATCCTTCCGCTCCCGACAAGAATAGGCTCGATAATAGGCGATAACTTCACAAATATGTTACCGCAGATAGCGTCAACTCTTATAGTGGCGCTCGGAGGACTTGTACTCGGCTCGATACTCGGTTACTTCATCGGCGTTGCCGGTGCGGTATTCAAGAAGTGGGGCATGGGCGGTCTGACAATAGTATCCGCATTCAATGCTATCCCGCTTGTAGCACTCGCTCCGGTTATCAACAACTGGACAAGAGATCTGTCGAGCGTGGTAGATATAAGAAGTACGGTGGCTAAGATAATCACTGTTACGATATTCTGCACAGCTTCAATGAGCGTAAACGCATACAGAGGTCTGACGGAGGTAAAACCGTTCTCGGAGGATCTGTTCGCATCATACGGTTCAAGCAAGCTGAAAATGTTCTTCAAG
>Ga0129314_1000714_pt1 | contig 31226 bp, 2 predicted proteins | sample O1111metagenome_FD_94431 | JGI IMG/M metagenome (GOLD analysis project Ga0129314, IMG submission 94431) | Orangutan individual fecal microbial communities from fecal samples from Wisconsin, USA - O1111 metagenome | ecosystem: Host-associated > Mammals > Digestive system > Large intestine > Fecal... | reverse complement strand
CCAGAGTATACCTTTGCCGCCTTGGCTACCTGCTCTTTCTGGAACTTCTTTTTATTTGCACTGGCTTTGATATGGGTGCCGTCAATGAATACCGCACTGGTGTCCAGCATTTTGTTATTCAGATCTCCATTGTTCCATATAAAATCCCTCCATCTGTGATTATTATATCACAAATGAGGGGATTTTGGTAGTTTTTTGACAAGCTGTCTGCCCCAACCTCCTTGCGGAGGTTGGGGCAGTTTGCTTGGTTGTTGCCGAGGAGAAGCCTTACGGTCTGTCTAAGGGGGCTGTGATGGCTGCGCTGAAGATTTCCTCAGAGGGTACCGTCAGGGGGGTCTCGTTCAGTTCGGCACTGAGGGGGATCTCCTGGTTTTCGGGGTCCAGGGTGATGAGGTAGTCCCCGTCTGACAGTGCTTCCAGGTGGATCAGGACCAGGCTGTTTCCTACACGGAACAGGAGCCATCTGTAGCCCTGGGATGTCATGGACTGGATGGTTGCCCGGTTCAGGTGCAGATGTCGCAGACTGTGGGTCAGGGTGATGCCGTCGGCTTCCAACGCCCAGATGTAGAGGACATCGCCTTGAATTTCTTCCAATCTCTGTCCAGTGATGGTAACGCTGCGGGTACCCCATACCTCTTTCAGTGTGAGGGTCTCCCCTGCCAGGGTTTCGGGGCGAAGTCTTGCAAAGCCGTAGGGCATGAATCGGAAGTCCCTGTCGCTGACGATGTTTCCAAATCGGGCCTGCATGGCAACGCTGTAAATATTCCGTACAAAGATGCTGCCAAACCTGCTGTTAATATGGACATCGCCGGGTACACGGATAATGAGAGGTCTCTTTTCAGAACCAATATCGCCCAGTGCGTCCAGTTCCAGAGTTCCTGCTGTAATGTGTTCCGGAACACCGTCTCCGGCTCCTACGCCGCCATTTACATCGATGTCTACACGGTCGCCCTGAATATGGTCGATGATCACATCTTTCAGGAAGTCCAGATATACTTCCACACCCTTTGCGGAAACCCGGTCCGTATCCACCACCAGATGGTGTTCTTCCTGTCCGATGGAGTTGCCTGTCCCGGCGGTCAGGTGCAGGGTACCCGCTGTGATGTTTGCGGTTCCCTCCGGAACGGTCCCTGCCGTCAGGTGTCCACCGGCTTTAACGTTGACCAGGCCATTGGCGGTCAAATCCCCCATTTCCAGGTCTCCGGCATTGTTCACGGTGATATTCTCTGCCGCTGTGCCGGAAATGCCGTCCACATCGGTCTGCACATCCAGGCTGCCGCCCAGTGCGTTGGCTTCCAGGTGGGAGCCGCCCAGCACGGAGTCGGAAGTGATGCCGCCGGTGCTGTCCAGACGGAGTTCCGCGTTCTCAGGATTTTGTACCTCGCCCAGGTGCATATCGCCCTGCTCCGACAGGTTTACATTGCCGCCGGATTTCAGGTTGGTTTTTCCGCCCACCTGGGTATCCAGGGCGTTGTCCTCTTCACCGATGCTGCCTCCCGCGTTCAGGGTCAGGCCGCCGCCGGTCTGCACCGAGGGTGGCGTATTTCTGGCGTTTTCCAGGGCCTTATCTGCATCCGTCTGGGCCTTTTGGGCCTCATCCAGAAGTTTCTGGGCTTTCTGGGCCGCCGCGTCCGCCAAAGCACGCTGATCTTCCGCATTTTTCCGGGCCTGGTCTGCCACGGCCTTGTGGGCATCCCGGAGTTTGCGCAGGTTTTCCAGCTGATTTTGAAGGTCCGTAACATCGGCCTGAGGGTCTGCTGCCAAGGTATCCTGGAGTTTCTTCTGGGCTTCATCCAGTTTCTTCTGGGCTTGTGCCGCCAGGGCCTGTTTTTGGGCCGCGGTCTGTTCCAGAGCGGAGGCGTATTGATCCCTTACAGAGGACTCTGCCTGAGCAGCATCAGAAAGATTCTTGGCGTCATTCGCTTTCTTCTGGCTGTCTGCCGCCTCCGCTGTGGCGTTGCCGTTGGCATCGGTCATGCTGCCCGGAGCCGTAAGGACGGTATCTGTGCCGGAAACCACCCGGTCAATGGTCAGGTCGCCGGTGATCTCCTCCATGTCTATGCGGTCCTTGGCGGTGGCCGTCAGCGTACCGGAGCCGGTATTGCCACTGGCGGTATCCACCCGCAAGGGGTCTTCGGGGGAGCCGATGCTGCCACCTGCGGAAAGAATGATCTGATCCGCGGAAACCAAAGAACGGTCTTCTGCGCCCAGGATGTCTCCCACTGCGCGGAGTTCTGCTGTGCCGCCTGCCGTAACCGTCCCCACTGGCATATCGCCGCTGCCGTTGGCACTGGCTGCCGTGTTGTCAACGGTCAGGTTTTGATCTCCATCGATGTTCAGCTTGCCATTCTGGGTGTCAGCCGTTACATAGAGGTCTTCCTGGGACTTGAGGTTTACGTTCTCTTCCGCCGAGGCCGTCAGATGGTCCGTGATCTTCACCGTAATAGGTGCCTGTTCCGTGCCGATTTGGGCATCCGTCGAATGGAGGGTGCCGGTGGTACCCTGGATGTTGGGCGTACCCGCTGCCTTTTGCTCCGGCGTCCGGGTATCGGCAAGGATGCCGGGGGCCTGGACGGAAACATGGTCCGCTGCCGTCAGGCTGCCAAGGCCCATATTGCCGGTCTGTTCCGTCACATAGATGCTGCCGTTCTGCGCGTTGGCATCCAGCCGCTTGGCAGCACTCAGGTCATCCAGCCGTACCCAGTCGTAAACCAGGTCTACATCCATGGTCCATACAAAGCGTTTCTGGCCCTGTGCGTCCAGGGAAATCTCGCCGTGAACCTTTTGGGACCCGGGAAGAACATTGACCACCACGCCGGGGGCTTCTTTCACCTGCTCTGTGATTATGGGCTTGACCTGGGTGCCGATGCTGCCGCTGGCGTTCAGACGGATGTTTTCGCCGGTGATATGGGGTCCGTCTCCCGCGGCAAGGATGCTGCCGCTTTGTACATCCAGATATACATCTCCCCGCTCGGATTTGATGTTTTCGGCGGTGAGGTCGCTGGTGCCGGTAACGGCCAGGTGAATATCTCCGTCATTGTAAAGAGTGGTCACGCCTGTGCTGACACCGATTTCCCCATGGAACGCGCGGGGTTCTGTTTCGCCGGTATCCTGAGAAGTGGGTGTTTCATGCTCCCGAATGGCTTTCTGGAACAGTTCTTCCCATTCCTCATCGGTCAGCAGTTCTCCAATGAGCCGGTTCAGGTTTTCAATGGGCTGTTTGTCGGTTTTGCCGCCGGTTTGGATGTCCAGCAGTTGTGCCAGGAATTTCTGTTGTTCTTCGGCATTCGTTGTTTTCAGAGCGGTGTAGATGGCATCCACGGCACCGGAACCCTGTTGCAGAATGGCTTTCATGGTCGCTTCCGCATGGTTGGGGTTCAGGAGGCTCTGCTTTTGCTCCTGAGAAAGGCCGTTGAGCATTCCCAGATTTTGCAGCAGCTCTTCCCGCTTCTGGTCTCCCAGAATGCCCGCCAGGGCCTTGCTGTCCAGTTCCGCGCCGATCATGGACTTGACCGCCACGCCGTCCAGAATGTCCTCCAGATTGCGGCCACCTGCCGTGAAGCGGTGGGCCAGGTCTGCGGATTCTGGCAGTTTAAAGGTGGTTTCTGCCGTCTCGGTGGAGATGTTCTTCAAATAGTCACCCACCAGACCTTCTTTTCCGGTTTCGGGATCCCGGCCCGGGAACTCATTGACCTTGGGGTTATCCCGGGTGGTGATGCAGTAGCCATCCAGCAGCAAATCATCCTGGGTCATCCAAATGGGTTTCATGGACTGCTCCTGTGCCACGATCAGTTCCAGGACATCCACATAGAGGTCGCCCACCTTGGGAAGCTTCATGGTCAGCTCCGCGGGAATATCCACCACCAGCCAATTGTCTTTGGTTCCCACGCTGCCGGCACTGAGGCTGAACAGCGCGTTGGTGTTGTTATCCGTATCCGCATACTTTACGAATGCCCGATTTCCGTAGCCCTGTTCATAGGTTTCAAAGCTGGTGCCGCCCTGGGGCCGCATGCCGAACGTACCGCCTACGGAAACGGTGTTTTTGCTTGCTTCCGACATCCAGTCGTCAAAGCCCATGTCCGCTCCCGCCTGGAAGTCCGTGGTGGTTTGCCAGGTACGCAGCTTGGTCAGGGTCACGCTGCCGGTCTCCGCCTGGGCCTTGAGGGTTCCGCCGGTGACCGCCAGATTGCCCTCAACGGTCAGATCCTTGTGGGCCGTCAGGTGGGCCTCGCTGTCTGCCAGGGTTACGTTGCCCTTGGTTTCAATGCTGCCGTTGCTGCTGCTCTCCGTCAGGGTGCTGCCGGTGACCTCTCGGTTGCCGCCTACGGTGATATTGCCCTCGGCGGTCTTGGTAACGGTGCTGCCGCCGGTGACGGTTTCGTTGCCGGTCACGTGGATGGTTCCAGCATCAATGTCCACTGTGCCGCCATCGGTGACTGTCAGAGCTTCGGTCTTGACAGCCCCCGGTGCTTGCACCTGCAAGGTGCTGTCCGTACCTGTGACCGTAATGGTCTTGAGTTCCACGTTGCCGGAGCTGGTAGCTGTGGGTTCCTTGTTGGTCAGGATGGATGCGGTACCACCGTTTTTCACGGTCAGGGTCTTGTCCGCTGCGGTCACGCTGCCGTCTGCCGTTTCCAGCTTCCAAATCACGCCGTCAACCACAATATTTCCATCCAGGCTGGTGTCGCCCTGGTCGATGTAAACATAGGTATCCTTAACGATGACCTGCTCCATATCCTGGTTCAGGAACTCAACTTTCTTGGCCTGAATGTTCAGCGGCTTGTCTTCCGTACCGATGGAACCTGCGCCGCCGGCAGAGATGATGGTGGCCTTCTCCTTTGCTACCACGCAGGGGGCCTGGGGGTCATCATTGCCATTGAACAGGGAACCATTGGGGTCATTGACACGGATTTCTACATTTTCTCCGGCGGTAATGTTCTTGACCGTATAGTCGGTGCCGCTTTCCACTGTAGAAATCAACTGTGTTGCCAGTGCGCCTACCATGACCACGGAGCCATCGGAACCGGCCTTGACATAGACGGGGTTGCCGTCTTTGTCATAGGTGGCAAATTCCATGAATGTGATTTCTTTCAGGTCGTCCTGCGCCGGTCCCTTGTAAATCCGAAGTTCAACATTTTGTTGTGCCTTGGAATCAAAGTAGGAAACCGTGATCACGCCGTTCTTGACCTGAATCTTGTCCTTGGAAATCGGCTTCCAACCGTCTTCTCCGTTTTCGGAATAGTAGAAAGTACCGTTATACCGCCAATTGCCGGTGTTGCTGATTTTGTTGATGTCGTGGGCAATGTGGTCTGTCAGCCGTTCCAGGGTGATGTTCTGTCCACTGCGTACAGTGATCTTGGGGCCTTGGTTCAGCATAGGCGGAACCTCATAGAGAATGCCCAGGGTCTCCGCTTCCGTCATGGTGTGGCCATTTTCGGCGCAGTGGAACCGGCCCTGATGGTTCATTACATAGACATGGTTCTGGCTGTCCACATAGATGGTCTCGCCGTTTTCGTTGACACCGGTCAGGTTTTTGCTTACCGCCAGCTTGCCCAGTTCTTCCGCAATAAGCTTTGTGGAGGTATAGACCTTGCCGTCAAACTTGGAGGCAAAGTCCCTCTTGATATTGACGATCAGGCCGCTCTTGGTCAGGTACATGGACTCGGTGACCTTGTAGGCATCGCTGCCGTTCACCACGGCGTTTGTCGGAAGATGGGTGGTTTTCAGGCCGATATCTGCGATTTTTCCGGTAAAGGTGATGGTATCGCCCGAACTTCCAAACCGCAGTACCAGAACCTGAGAATTCTGCTCTGCGCTATGCCGGGTGGGATCGATGAAGTTTTCCCGGGAGTTCATGTCGAACCGCACCGTCTTTGAGCTTGCCGTAAAGGTCGCTTCATGGTACGTTTCGGTCCATTCCTTGAACTGCGCTTGCGCTGTGTACCCGCCGCCTTTCGGAACAGTTCCATACTGCTGGCCCTCTGCGTAAACCAGTCGATAGGTTTTCTTGGTGCCATTCTTTTCGCAAAGGATCTCATACTCCTGGCACTCTGTTCCATCCGTGTAATAGAGCTTCAGCCGTTTGTTTTCTTGCCAGGCATCAAACTCCGTCTTATTCGCCAGCAAGTTCCGTTCATCCGTTCCATCCCGCTGGGTCAGAGGTTGCGTCGTGCTGCCGGAATCACCTTCCGGCTTGTAGTTCAGGAAAACATTACCGGTAAGCTGCCAGTTGATGGGGGTATCCGCGCAAAGAGCGTAAAGCGCAGTGCCATTTGTGTCAGTACCTGTCTGCTTGTAGAAAGTATATACCGTTGTATTGTTTTCTACAGTGGTCTTCCGGTAGTAGGGAATCGACTGGCCCTTTGTAAAGGCTTCAAAGCTTCCTGTGATGGTCTTGGTTTCCTCAGTGCCATCATTCTTTTTTTCCACAACGTAGATGGAATCTTGTTTCGGTTCGCCCTTTTCATAGCGGTTATTCGCCGAATCCTGCCAGTAACCTTCCTCTGCGCCCTTTTCCGGTGCGATGTCCGGTCTTTGCTTTTCTTTCACGATGGAAACCTGGTCGCCGGAAACCGCCACATACAGGATGTACTCCACGTCTTCCATATCGCCGGTGGCTGTGCCATTGTTTGAGTCTAGTTTCGGCTCCTTGAACGTGTAGGGGTGGTAGACAATTTTGCCGTCCTCGTCCATCATGCCAAGCCGGTAATACTTTACATTGTTGATTTCCATATCCGGCTGTTTGTTGGTAAAGCAGGCAACTCCTGTATCTGTGCCATATTTTACTTCCTTGCCGTCCAGCAGGAGCTTGCTATAGCCCAGGGCTTCCTGATGTTTTACTTCCTTTTGTTCCACATTGACACGTTTTGCATTCCCGTCCAGGCCGTCCATATAGTAGGCCTTGCCATCTTCGTCCTTGAACTCATAGAAGTAGACGGTCTTTTGGGAATCATTGGGGTCTGGTGCTGTGAAACGGACACCGCTATACTGGCTTTCATTGGAAATCGAGGCGGAAACCTCCTCCAATTTGTAATACTGAACCACAACGGATTTCTGCATGGCCTGGAATGTTCTGTTTGTCCAGGCGTAGTGGGGTCTCCAGGTCACATGCCGGATCTGGGTAATGCCAAAAGTATTGTTGGCGAAGTTGGCATCCAACGTGATGTTTGTACCCGTCACTTCTACCTGACTCTGGACCTGGGTCACATACGCCGCATTCCAGAAGATGTGATACAGCGGGGAGGTGGGGTCAGTGACTGTTACGCCGTAAACCGTCTCAGAAACACTGAGTTTTTGTCCGTTTACATAGTAGCCAAGAACTCCGTTCTCCCGTTTGACTGTAACAGTCAAATTGGTACCCAGGAAGTTGTCGAAAGTAAAGTCGGTTCCATTGGCCTCAATCCTGACCTTATCCAGATAATCCGCATTCTTTGCCCAGAAGGCATCGCTCTTGGAGCGAGCATCCCGGTAGTAGCCGTTGTGGGTTTCCACCTGGCCATTCTCAAACATCAGGTATGTGCCATTGAATTTTTCCTTATGGTCTACCCGCTGCTCGGTAACGGCACTCAGGGCATAGAATTTTACAGAATTTCCGTCCCGCTCTACCAGGTAGTAAACGGTTCTGTCTTCCGCGCTGCCGCTGCTCAGGACATTTTTAAAGCTGGGATACAGGCCCTCTACATAGTAGTATTGTTTGCCATTGGAGGCAAGCTCTTTAGCCTCTACCAACTTTGTTTCCCATTCCATCAGCTTGCCGCCCACGTTTTTGGTCAGGCGGATGGTCATACCGTTGAACAGGCCCACAGTTTCCAGCCACTGCCGGGTCACGACCTGGGTCAGGACTTCAAAGGACGCATCCTCCTCTACTGTCAAACGCCCGGTGAGCAAGTCGATGGAAATACCGCCGCTGAGCTTGATTTGCTGAACCTTGCCATCCGGCCCGTAGATAAACTGGTAGTTCCCCACGTTGGAGGTGATGCCGTTTTCCACGATCCGGGCAATGTTGCCGTTTTTGTCCGCATAGATCAGCGACCCATTGGGCAACTGGTAAAGGTACAGGTCCTCTGCCGGGTCGTAAGCCGTCAGGTACCGTTCCAGCATGTCCATGCCTTGGATGATGTAGTTATTTGCCAGGTTGACCTGACTGCCGACCACATAATCCAGGGTCTCGGGGACGGGAATGGTAACGGTGGTGGTGCCTACTACCCAGTAAATCTTTCTGCCCTTTTCCAGGCTCAGGTAGACATTACCCTCCACAGATTGGATATTGCTCAGTTCTACCTGGATGTCCTGGCCGGTAGGCTGGGGATCATCAGGAAGTTCTTTTACCCATTCAATGCCCAGACCCGTTACGGACATGTAAATGTCACGCAGGGCGGATACTTGGACACGACCCACTGCCGCATTCTTGGAGAAAATCCAGGGGCTGAACTTTTCGGAGCTGCTGCCCACCAAGGCTGCACCGCTGACCACCAGGGTATGCGCCCACAGGGGGCTGATGGCACCCGCTGCAGACCCGACTTGGGAAACAGCCGTCAGTGCGCCGCCGGTCTCCCCGATCCAGGTGATGGTTGCCGTGCCGTTGTAAACCGGGATCAGGCCCGTAAGCCGTACACCGCCGGTTCCGGAGCTGGTGACTGTGAATTCCGGGGCGTATTGCGTATGCAAAAGCTTATAGTCAGAGGAACGCTTGCCGTCAATAAACACCTTGGGATTTACAAAGCCGGTATTGACATAGGTCATGGACTTGAAAATCAAATCCATATTCGTGCTATTGGTAACCGTCAGGGCCGGGAGCATGGATTGGTCGTAAACGGTCAGGCCGGTAACGCTGCCGTAGAGGTAGGCGTAACCTGGCAGGTAGTTTGCGATATTGCCGAAAGTCAGGGTCGAACCTGCCTCCATCCAGATTTGCTCCTCATTCCGGATGCCCACCTGCCGCACACCGCTCTTTTCCGAAACATCAATGAACACACCGGCGGCTGCATCACCCAGATACAAGGTGATGTTCTTGACGGTAATGCTGCTGCTGCTTTGGAACTTAGACTCATCACTGGTATGCTTGTGGATAAATCCACCTGTATGCTCCTCGTGGAGGATGCGGTCACCGGTGATTTCCCGGTTGTCGATCCGGATGCTGGCACCCTTGTAGATAAGGTTCTGGACGGTGACGGTTGCGGCTTCCCTGGTAATGACCTTGCTCTTGGCGTAGGCATCACCAATGGCGTTCAGCTGCACCCGTGCATCGGTATGGACGTTGGCATCCAGATAGTCCGGCTCAGAGGTGGCGTTGATCACGGCACCATCGTGGCCGATGACCGTAACGCCCTCTACCCTGGTATTGGCCATCAGGGAAACCGTCAGGTCGTTCATGGCATCAATGTTGGCCCCAAGTCCGCTGCCCTTTGCGTAACCGTAGCTGTAAACATCCAGCTTCTTGAGGACGGCATTGATATAAACATACCGGCCCTCGATCACCTGGACGTTCCGGATACTTACATCGGAATTCAGCTCAATTGTCGCCTGATTGTGTACATCCGGGGCCACACCCAGGCCGGAGCAGTCTGCGGAAGAATTGGTGACCACACCGTTCTGAGATACGTTTGCGCGAATGGTGACGGTGCCGAAACGGTTTTGGATATGGCCCACATCATGGATATGAACCTTGGAGGTGGTTTTCAGGGTCAGTTCTGTACGAACATTACCCAGAGCCACCACGCCGCCGGAGGTGATTTTTGCGGTGGTGGTGATCACATCGTTTTCACCGGCATTGGCGCAGATGCTGAGACTACCGTGATTTGCGGAGAGGTCGCTGTTCTCCGCAACGGTGATGAGGCAACTGCGAATCAATTCGTTGATGGCGGTCAGGGTACCCTTGGTAAAGAATCCGCCGCCGTCTGCCACGGTCTTAGCCGTCATGGTTGCCTTGGAGTCGGCAGTAACAGTCAGGCTGTCATCCGCCTGGAGCTTGGCACCGATGGTAATGGTGTTGTTGGAGGTGATGTGATTCTCACCCTTGGTGAAGTCTGCGTTGATGGCAAAGCCAATGTTCGTGCCTGTGGCATCGGCCTTGGCCTCGGTAGTATCTTCCGAGGTGAGGGTGATGCTGCCCTCCGCCGTCAGAACCGCTCCACCGGTAACGCTTACATTGGTGCTGTACCAGCTGTTGGTGGGAAGGCTTGTCTTGGTGATTCCAATACCGGAAACTTCCGTACCCTTTTTCACAATGGACTGGGCTTTGCCTGTGTTGTAGGCCCGGAGAATGATGTCCTCCAACGCCTGAATGGAGCCGCCGGTAACAGTGAGACCCACGGTCTGGGGCTTGTCGCTGGCTGCACCCACCTTGGCATCGGACGTTGTGGCCGTTGCGCCTACCACGCCTACACCACCGGCCTTGTGGGCTTCGGAGGTGGAAGCGGTATTGCCGATGGACTCGGCCTTAAAGGTTCCGTCGATTTCCATGCAAGCCCCTGTCACTGTGATAGAAACCACATCCCGGGTGGAGGAATCGGAAATCATCGAGCCGATGGATGCCAGGCCCAGACTCTGGGGCAACGCTGCCTTGGCAAAAGATTCTGTGACGGATTTGGCCCGGGCGGTAAAGCTGCCCGTTAGGGTCATCCGGTTTTCGCCAACGCCCCTAACCGTCAGGGTATTCTGGGTTGCAATGGCTGCCGTTGCCTTGTTGGCACTGGCTCCTACCAGAGAGATACTTGCCCCGGCTGTGGAACCGGTCTGGGCATCGGCCTTGCCAAAGTCTCCCTCCCGGAGGATTTCAGAGCGAATATTCACGTCGCCCTTGATGTCCAGCTTGCCGCCGTAGGTAAAGGAGGTATTCTGGACTGCATTCAAATCCGCATTGATCACGTTGACCGCAACGTTCAAGCCGCTGACTGTCACGGTTGCGGAACGGCCCAGAGCCTTTGCGCTGACGTGGCCCAGGTTTTCAAGGCTGATGCTGCCGGTAATGTTGCCTCCTGCCGCCGCGCCAAAGGCTGCCTTGGCGGTGGAAGAAGTGGTGGCGTAGGCTACGTTGCTGCTTGCACTGCCGATACCTGCCACCAGACCACCGGCAAAGCCGGTCTCTGCCTCAGACTGAGCATAGTAGTCATTTTTCACGTTGACAGTGGCCGCTTCAATGGTCTTTGCGTTCAGCAGGGCTTCCATGCTGCCCTTGGCGTTGGCCCTGACCACCATGACGGTGGCGTTATACAGGCCAAGGGTAGAACCGTTGTACACCTCTGCCTTGGCAATCAGCCGACCCAGCATCTGAACGTCCACATTGCCTTTGGCCCGGATGGTTCCGTTTACAATGGCCGCCTTGGCCTGGGCTTCCATCTCCGCCAGGGCCAGGGACTCTGTAACGCCCAACAAGCTGACGTTCACATTGGAACTGTTGCCGCTGCCCACCGTGGCCGTTGCGCCATCACCAGATTCATTAAACCTGGAAATCACGCTGATGTTGCCGTTGGAGGACACATCAGGGGCTGTGCTTTCAGAGCCAATATAGGCCGTATGCTGTGCGGTGACCTTGGAGAACACATTGTTGGCTGCCAGTTTAACACCGGCAATGGAAACGTTGGCGGGCAAAATCTTTGCATCCGCTGCCGCAGTCCCCTGACACAGGACGATTAGACTGTCTCCCTCACCGTCTTCTGCGCTGAGGGAGCCATCCCCCTCAATTCCTGCACAGGCTACACTACAAGCCTCTGCATAGGCAACGTTCAAGTCCGCTGCCGCCATATTGACAGAGATACCGTTATCCGACTGTTTGCTCTCGGCGCTGGCCTTGGTTTGATACTGATTCGTCAGGTTCAGCTTCCCTACACGGAGCTTCTTGTTCTTTTCCAGGTACAGATCCGCCTTGGAGCTGCCGCCTGCATAGGCGTAGACCACGGTGACTGTGCCGGCATAGTAGCTGACTGCGCTGCCGGAGTAGACACCGGCATCTGCCAGGGAGGCGGTATTGGCCATGACAGACAGCGTACCATGAATGGTTCCCGAAATTCCGCTGACCAGTGCCGTATGGACTGCGTTGAAGTTTGCCACACAGGCGTTGGCCGTCAGGTTGGCATAGCTGACCTTGACAGACTCTGCGGTGCTTGCGCCTACCCGGGCCTTTGCGCCCGTTTGGGAATTCTTGTTCAGGTGGGATACCAAGGTCACGTCTCCGGTAACGGTATTCAGGACGCAATCTCTTACAAAGGTGTTCTGCCGCACATTGTTTACGGCAACGGCCACGTTGGCCGTAACGGCCACCACGCTAAAGCTTGCCGTTGGGGTCACGATGTTTGCATTGGCCTGGGCTGTCCCCTGGGCGGTAACGGCCATATTGCCATGGACGTTCAGGGTACCGGTGCCGGAGATTCCCGTGTTTGCGGTAGTTGTGGCACAGGCTACTGCCGTATTGAGTCCGATATTTGTAAGCGTTGCGCTGACACCGCCGGAAGCGGGTGTAACGTTGGTATCTGCAAGGGAGGTATAGGTATTGGTGACGGTAATATCCCCACAGGTAAGGGCCTTTTGGGCATTCAGAACCGCCTCAAAGGTTCCGGAAGCGAAGCTGTAGCCCATCATCACGCCTACAGATACCCCGCCCAGGCTGAAGTTTTCAATCCCGGCGTAGGCCGTAGATGCGGCGGTATTGGAAACCATCACCTTTCCGGCCTTTCCGCCAAAGCTTGCCAGGGCACTGCTGGTACCGTCAGACAGGGCCACGGCACCGTTGCCGGTGGCTGTGACCATTCCGGCGGAAGCGGTATAGATGCGGGACTCTGCCACCTTGGTAAAGGGGACTGTGGTGGTGTAGTCCTTGTCGCCCTTTTGTTCCGCTGTCAGATTTTCTTCACTGACCACAGACAGGACGGAGGAAACCAGCACATCCTTTTGAACCGTCAGGTTTTCGGCTGTATCCAGCCGGGCTTGCTGCTGAGAACCCACCCAGGCGAATGCCAGCGTGGCACTGGCGGTGACACCGCCCAGGGCCGCATTGACAACCAGGGTATGGGCCTTGGCACTGCCATAGGCTAAGACATTCAGGGACTCTGCCTCCATGCTGCCGGAGAGGCCTAAAAGCTCGGCGTTGTTCACAGCCTTGTTAAAGGCCAGGGCCAGATTGATGCCCACGGCGGCGGAACCGGCAGAACCGGTGACCGCAATAATGCGGCTATAGCTGTCGTTGGGCTTGTCCTGAGAACCGGCCTGGACACGGACACCGCCGGTCACTTTGACCTTTGCGCCGGTCAAATCCAGAATGGCCTTGTTCACGGAACCGATGTAGGCCACGTCCACCGTGGCACCCACTGCGACTGCGCCGCCGGTCACGCCGGTGGAGACCACATGCACATCTCCATCAATGGCGGCCTTGACGGTCAAATCACCGGTGGTGATGTCCACGCCACGGATGGCACCGATGTTGGTAATAAAGCCCAGTCCCACTGCAACAATGCCGTTTCCGGCAATAGCACCACCGGCAATTCCGGCTCCCAGAACCTCCGTCTTGCCCGCTGCCTCAGCGGTGACGGTGATGCTGCGGACCTGGATGCTGCCACTCTCTCCGGTCACGGTCTCGTCAGGAGCAAAGCCCACATAGGCTCTTGCGTCCAGCTTGTTGACCACGACCACCACGCAGGCTCCAGTTGCCACTGCTCCGGCGGAAATGGAGAGGATGCCGCCCTGGGCATTGGCGGTAAAGTCATGGCTTACCACCAAAAGGGCATTGGGCGCGCTGACGGTCACGTTTTTCCCCACGTAGGTCCGAACCTTTGTCAGGTTGATGGCCGTTGCGATGCCTGCATTGACGGCAACGCCGCCTGCTGCCAGTGCCGCCACGGCGACCTGGCTGTTGGTGGTGCCGCTGTTGTAAACCCGGATGGTGCCGGAAATGTTTTCGATACGGCCGTTGCCATCAATGGCCGATACGCTGCTGCCCTGGAAATAGGTTGCGCCAATGGACACATTCACGGCCACCGCCCCGGCGGAAATGCCGGTATTGACGGTCAGCACATCTCCAAAGTTCATGCAGCTTTCCACATACAGGTTGGCAGCCTTTGCAACAGAGCCTCTCAGGATCGCATTGGACTCGGAAGTGACCACCAGAACCGCTCCGCTGACACCCACGCCTACAAAGCCGCCGCCTGCGGTGACGGAAATCAGCCGGATGGTAGAATTCTCCTGGGTGGGAATGCCCAGGGCATCCATTTGGTCGCTACTTCCGCTGTTGGAAACTCGGTTGTTCCGATCCGAGTGGGTCTTTACAGACTGTGCCTTGGCTCCGACCCAGGACTTTACTTCAATGTTGCCCCCTGCGCTGAGGACTGCGCCGGTATCCACCAGGGCATTGACATTGGAGCTGAGAACGGAAACCGTCAGGCCAACGCCGACCCCTGCCCCACCGCCGCCTACGGCGATAGAACCGGAAATCATGTTGGCGTTCAGGTTGTCACTGGCCAGCACCCGAATGTTTTCCGCTGCTGTAACAAGGGAGTTGCCTCCAATAATGGCAGAAGTGGCATCCGAAAGCTGGGGAAGTTTCTGAACCGTGTAGCCCGTTCCACCTGTGGCAGCAAAGGTGCTGTCATTGAATGTATTGGCACTGGTCAAATCCGTTTCTACATAGGTGCTGTTTCTGGTGTCGTAGAGATACCGCTTGGTGTTGCGGTAGGTGGTAGAAGCTTCTTCATCGGTAATGGCGGTATAAGTGCCGTCACTGTTTTTGATGTAGAGCTTTCCGTCACCTTTCACGGGGGCGGTATCTGTACTTTCCTGGCCGTAGTTGCCGTAATCCTCGGTGCCAAGCTTCTGGCCGTCACCCTGGAGGGACTGGCCTACCTTTTGGCTGGGGTCACGGCCCTGTAGATACTGGCCGTTGCCCGCCGCAAAGGCTCCGGAAACCTGGGTTTCGGGATTCATGGCAGCAGGTGCCAGATACTTGCGGTCTTCCTCGGAAACCGTAAAGGCTTCCAGAATCAATTGATTGTTGCTGTCACGCTGTTCTTTCCCCTGAGAGTCAGTCTTGGCTTTATAGAAGCTGCCGCCCTGTTCATACAGGGTCACGCTGCCGCTACCTTTGGGGGTAGTAAAGGTATAGAGGGTATAGGTGCTGCCGCCGTTTTCCACGGTTCCGTAGAGGGAATCGTGGGCATCCCGGCTCATCAGCGCACCTGCCACCACGACAGACAGGTTCACACCCACTGCCGCCACACCGCTGCCCGCCACACTGGCACTGACAGAGAGGAGATCTCTTTGAGAACTGCCCTGCACCGTAACGTTTCTGGCTTCCACAGTGTTCTCCACACCGATGGCCGCCCGAACGGTGGCAAAGCTGACGGATACCAGCGCATTGACACCTACCGCCGCCGTTCCGGAAGCGGCCAGGGTCACAACAGCGGCTACCAGGCCATAGTTGTCCTCTGCCCGCACCGTCAAATCGCCGGTGGTGCGGATGGTCACATTGCTTCCTGTTAGGGCTTCGGTACGGAATCGCAGGACGACCACATCCAGCGTGCCGCCCACACCGGCGGTACCGCCGCCGGACATGCCCGCCGCGTCACCGGATACAAACTCACGAGAAACAGCGATCACTTCCACGCCGCCATTGCCCGCTTGCAGCAGGGCCTTGTCCAGAACCTGAGCCAGCGTCTTGTTTTCAAAATAGGTGACCACAGCCACTGCGGTGACCGCTGCGGCACCGGAGGCTGCCACACCGATACCGATGTTCAGCAGCTTGCTATCATCATTGGCCCTCACACGGATGGCATTGGCCCCGGTGACGTTGCCGCCCAGAGAAGCCTGGGTGCTGTTCATAAATACCAGTGCGTTCACATCACCGGCCACAGCGGTGCTGCCGGAGGCTCCAAAGGCCACGGCCAGCAGATCCAGGGTACTCTTATTTTCGGCGGTCACGGAAACAGTACCGCTGGCATTGACACTGCCGGAGTTTCCTACGGAAGCCTTGACGTTCTTATCGAATACGCCGACCACCACGGTTGCGCCTACGCCCACACTGCCAGCGGCACTGAGGGCACCGGCAAACTCCACTACGAATGTATCGTCCGAGGCATCGACGGATAGGTCGCCCTCTTCGCTGTCTTTGTCACCCTCAACGCCTACCGTAACGGTAACGGCATCCCCGATCTCCGCTTTTACCTTGTTGGAGACCACCAGGGTGGCCACGGTGCCGGTAATGGCATTGCCGGTACCGGCGGCAGCGGAAACCTCAGCCATGACCACGGTTTCCCGGGCATTGGCACTGATGTTCACGCCACGGCGGCGATTATACCGGTTTTGGAGGATGTTGCTGCCGGAATCATAGGTCTTTGCGGTGATGCGGCTGCCGGTTTCCACGGTGGTCAGAACACTGTTGGACAGCACCAGGGTACCCACCGTTGCGCCTACGCCGGTGGTGCCAACGGAAATACCGCCGGCTGCCAGAGCGTAGAGAGCCTGGAGGTCTGCGCTAATGTCTACGGAGTCAAAGGCTGTAATCTGGCTGCCTGCCCCGACTCTGGTTTCAATGGCGTTGGTGGACACGGTAACGGGAATGGTGCCGCTGACGGTGTTGCCGGTTCCGGAAGCCCCTACCGCCACCCCAACGATGACGGCGGTATCTTCGCCGGAACTGTGGACGGTCACGTTGCCGCCCAAGGACTCTACAGCTGCGCTGCCCAGCTCCACAATGGCCTTGTGGTTCAGCACATTGACCAGAACCTCTCCGCCAACTGCCGTAGCACTGGGTGCCACCGCCACGCTGAGAGCCACTTCTGCCAAAAGGCTGTTGGCAGAAGCAAGGATGTTCACGTCCTTCTGCGCCGTGAGCCTTGCCCCGGAGGCGACTAGAACCTTTGCCTCGGTTTCGGATACCAGCACACCCACCACACCAGCGGCACTGGCCGAGCCACCGGCCGCCATGGCTGCGGAAGCGGAGGCCGCCACATTGATAAGGCGTTCCCGGTTCCGGGAGGTGATGTCCATACCGCCCTGGGTGCTTGTCAGGGTAGAAGCACCGATTTGGGTCAGGGCTTTCGCCTGGTCCACGATGACGGCAACGGTGCCGCCTGCGGCAACCTTTGCGTTTCCGCCGGAAGCGGACAGGGTGACCAGCAGTTCATCGGTATCCACCTGGGAAGTGACGGTAAGGGTATCCTGGGCCTCGATGGAGCAATTGTTCCCCACCAGGCTGGAAACGGTATTGTTGTTTGCAATGACGTTGACGGTGCCGCCTACGCTCAGGTTTGCAGGGGCCGTGCCGGTAGAGGCACTGGCCGCCACGGTGACCACCATCACATCAAAGGCTCCGGAAGCGGTCTGGTTGTAGCCGCCCTTCTGCACCAGAATCACGCAGTCGTCACCCAAGGAGGCTTCAACCACATCCTGGTTGGAAACACAGCCCACCGTCACGCCGACACCCGCCTTAGAGGGGGCCGCACTGAGAGAACCGGCCAGAACCCGCACATTGGCATCGTCCTTGGCTTCCAGGGTCATTCCGGGGTTTTGGGACTTGTCACCGGTGAGGGTGACACACACGTCCCGTCCCAGCTGGGCCAGAACCTGATTCTTAAAGAAGATCATGGCCACAGACCCGGCAACAGAGGCACTGGAAGTGCCGGTTGCAGAAGCTGGGCTGGACATAATAGACCCGGCTACCGCATCTACATAGTAGTTGGCGGAACTGAATACATTCAGCGCATTGACAAGGCTCAGTGCATCGGAAGTGGAGACATTGACATCCAAAGTATAGGAGCCGTCTTCTCCCCGCTTGTCCAGGTTGATAAAGCCGGTCTTTGCGTTGGCCTTTTCCTCGTCGGTAAGCTTGGAGGTATCGGTAATAAAGGTTCCCGCCTGAATGGCACTTTCAAAATCGCTGCGGTCTACACGAAGCTTGTTTGCGGTAATTTCCAGGCTTTCACCCCGAATATCGGTGTAGTTGCCGATTTGCACTGTCACCTGGTCATTGCCATAGACCAGACCGAACGCTGCGCCCACACCGGCCTTGGAGCCTTTGGAAAGGCTCACGCCACCGGCCCGGATGGCAAGCTTGGTCTTATCGGAAGCGGAAATACGGATGTTGCCGCCCTCAATACGGATATTGTTGGACTTGGTGGCAATGTCGTTGCCATTGCCGTCAAGCATAGCCACGATGACTTTGGACTTGGCGTTGTCTACCACGATGGCCAGAGATCCGGCAATGGAGACCTTGCCCGCTCCGCTGACGGCCCCTGCCAGGGCCTGGGCGGCCAGAAGTCCTTTGTACGCCCCATCCATATTCTGGGTCAGGTCAGATTCAAACTGCACATCTCCCAGGGTGGTTCCCGATTTCTCCGTCTTCTTGGCGGTAATATCGCCGGAAACCAAGGTGATGGCTTCGTTGCCGTCTACGCTGATGGCAACGGCGGCGGCAATGGAATTGGCGTTTCTCGCCTGGCTCATAGCCATGCCGGTACCCAGGGTTTTGAAATTGCCATGGTTGGTGCTGAAAATCCGGACATTTGCACCGGAAACATTGCCCGCAACGGTGGTGGTGGCCTTGTGGTTGGTGATATTCAGGCCCACTGCCGCTGCCACCTGGAATTTCTGCGCCCCGGTGGGGTTCACGTTGGGCAGCTTCTGCGCCCCGGTGGAATTGGCCTGACCCACGCCATTGTTGGCGGTGCCGGAGGCTGCGGAGGAATCCGCACCCTGGGCATTCTGTGTCCGCAGGGCATTGCTGGACAGGGAGGCGTTGGCGGAGGTCTGACCGCCGTTGGCATTCTGGTCCAGTGCCGCATTGGCGTTCTGCTGGGTCTGGTTTTGAGGCTTGCTGCCGGTATCGTTGCTAAAGTAGTCTCCTGCCATCAGCTTGTTGGCCGAGGTTTCGGTGCTTTCCACGCCCTTTGCCACCTTATTGAGATAGCGGTCCATGTCCGCACCCATGGCAGTGGCCAGTGCTTCGCTGTTGTCCCGGTTGAATGTGAATGTACCAATATACACATCCCCGTCACTTTGAATCTGGCCCAACATGGCGTTTTCCACCCGGGCGTTCACAATATTGATGGCCGCACTGGCACCTACTGCCGTAGATGTTCCGGCTGCAAAGGCACTGGACTTGGTGGCAGTGGTACCGGTCCGGGAGGCGGAAATTTGGACGTTTACATAATCCTCTGTTCCATCCACGCTGACCTGGACATTGTTGTCACCGGCGGTTGTGATTCTGGTGTTCTTGCCGATGTAGCTGCGAATCACATCATTCGTAATGTTCAGTGCCACGGCGGCATCCAGAGCCACGTCCTTAGAGGTGTGCTGCTGTTTGCCCTGGGAGGCGGTTGCCAAGGGGTCCGTTCCCGCCACACCGGCGGTCTGGGCATCCCGGATGGCATCTGCCCGCACATCCAAAGAACCGGCCCGAACAACTCGGTTGTCACCAATCCCGGCCACCACTTCCACAGTGGTGCTGGTCATGGCGAAGCCTGCGCCCACGCCCACGGACTTTCCGGCGGCGTTAGTCACCGGCGGGGTCTGAGCAGAGTCAGAGGGGCTTGCCGCCCGGAATGTGACCTGAATGTCGGTGTCTCCGTCAGGCATATAGAACAGGTAAGCCGTACCGCCCTCTCCATCCACAATGGACAGATCTTTCACGGTAATGGGAGTTTCCTTTCGGGCATTCCCCATACCCGTCACAAATTTCAGGGTATCCAGAACGAAGCCGTTCTCTGCCTTGACGATGACCGCCAGACGATCCCTTGCCGCCCCATAGAGCGTTGCCTTGTTTGTAATACTGCTGAGAGAGCCGTCCATTTCCACCAGCTTGACCTTGCCCTGGAGGGTGGTACCATTCTTAATAGAATAGGTGTTGGTGTACTTCCCATCGGCTTTCTGGGTGGTAAAGTCATCCGCATTGTTGGTGCCATTGACCGTGACCTTAAGGCTACCCATAAAGTCGGCCCGCAGTTCCACAGGAGACTCGGCACTGACATCCAGCTTTTTCGTAACACCCGCCAGGTCTTTGTCCAGAATCACATTGACAGAATAGGTGGTTTCTCCATTCTGGGTGGTTGTCACATATTGGAGGATCAGTCCATAGCAGCCGTACTGGTTATCAAAGTAAATGTCGTCTTTCTGATATTGGAGGGCCAGAGTCTGCGCTGCCCCGCTGGCATCCCGATAGGTCAGGCTTAGACCGTCCTGGGTCTGGTAGCCCGTGTTCGGAGTGATGGTGACCAGGTAGCTTTCCACCTTGGTCGTTATGCCGTTTTCCGTGGTCTCCTTGGTCGCATCCGGGATGGCATCGAATTCCACCTTGCCGTTTTCCCCGGCGTAGGCTTTGAATACACCCTGGCTGGCGGTGGGAGTCTCCCCGGTGCCGGAACCGGCGGCGGCATTGGGGTCATTGGAACCGGCACCCATATTGGCATCGGCCTCGCCCTTGCTGTTTTCCGCCGCTGTGGCAACGGTCTTTTCATACTGGTTGCCCAAAGCACGGATGAGGGCATCCTGTGTCACCGCAAGAACCTTGGGGTTGTTTTCCTCGCTGGCTGCCACAATGGCCGCTGTCTCTGCCTTGAGGATGGTCAGGGCCACGCTTCCGGCCACGGAAACTTTCTGGGCACTGGCACCGGAGATGGCCTCGGTGGTGAAGCTGTGTCCAGGCTCCCGGGACGTTGCCTGAAGCTTTACATCCAGCAATTCGGTAAAGGTATCCAGTGCCGCATTGGTCAGTGCCTTTCCTGCGGCACTGAGGGCAGACTCCACCTTTTCCTTGACCACCGTGCCGTTCAGGCCCTTGACAAAGGCCATGAGCTTTTCTGCATCGCACAAGCCACGGGTCAGCTCCTGGCTCAGGTTTCCGGCCAGATGGCCCAGGTTCTCTGTCACAACGGTGTGAAGATTGGTGGCTCGAAGCCCCGCAATATCCTGGGGCAGTACCGGGGCGTCAATACCGGGAACGGTCTGCAAGCCACGGTTGATGATTTCCGCCAATTTCTGCACCACCAGGTCTGCGGCACCCAAGAGAATGCCGTTTTCCCCCACCAGTGCCGTTTTGATGGCCTGGGAGAATCGCTGGGTGGTCAGGCCGCTGGTGTCTTTGTTTTTAAGAACTTCTTCCAGCAGCGGCTTGGTCACGTCCACAATGCGGCTTTCCAGAATGCCCGCAATGGACTTCCAACCCTCGGTCTTTAAGTAGTTCACCAGTTCGCCCCGGATGTTCTGCCAGGTCTGGGCGGCGGTATCGGCCTGTACATCCCCGCCCATCAGGTCGTTGACCAGCTTTTTGAGGGAATCGGGAATGGCCATAAACTGGGCCATAAGACCGGTAAGGTTTTCTTTCAGCGTATCATAGGGGTTGTTCTGGGCCAGCTGTTCCAGGCCGGTACCCTCCAGAAGGGCTTTCAGGGTGGCATCCACGATCTGGCCGGTAACGGTGCCGATTTGCTCCGGGGTCAGCAGGTCCGAAAGGCCCAGAGCCTTTACAACTTCTTCAACCTGTTCCGTAACGGTCTTGCGAACCAGTTCTTCCAGCCAGCCGACCTGGTTTTTATCCACAGTCTCCTGGGAAGACTTTTTCTCCTCCTCCGGGATACCGGCATAGACTTTCAGGTGGGAAGCCTTGATTTCCGAGTTCCCCAGGAGGGCTTTGTTGGTATACTCTACGATATTCAGCGCAACCGCCACGCCCACGCCAATGCGGCCCTGAGAAGCGGAACCGTTGGCCCGGAGTTTGCCGGTGTTCTGTGCCAGACTCTCCACCGTCAAATGGCCGGATTCCCCGTCCTGGGCGATGGCTTCAACGGTCAGGTCATCGGTGATCTCCGCAGAAGCATGAATGCTCTGAATGTTCAGGACGAACGCTGCTGCCACCTGGATGCTGCCCTCTGTGGTTGCCGCACCGGTGCGGCGGGAGGCGGCGGCTCCTAAGGAGGCGGGAGCGGTATTAGAAGTGCCTACAGAGCCGGAAAGCCGCTGGGCACCGGAAAGTGCATTGGCCGCTTGTCGGTCTGACTCCCCGTCACTGTCGCCCGCTTCTTCCTCAGAAGAAGCTTCCGGTGCTGGAGACTGGGCATTATCCGAGGAAGCTGCACCGTTGGCACCGGCATTAGACTCAGCACTCAGATGGTTTCTTGCAAAGGTGGTAACAGAAACATTTCTGCCACTGGCGGACCTGTTGAGCCGGGAAACCGTGGAATCGTTCAGCACGGAAATCACGAAGCTGCCGCCGACTCCAACGCTGCCCCCTGCCGCAGAGGCATCTGCCGCCATCTTCCGGGTCAGGTTGCTCTCTGCCCGAATGGAAATGTCTTTATTGGCCCGGAGGGCAATGGGGTGGTGGCCCAGCCTGGCCTCGGTTCTGGCACCGGACACACCCAGGGCCAGAACGGGTGTAACGGAGATGCCACCGGCAGAACCGGCCCTGGCAGAAACCAGGCTGCTCTCTACCGTATTGGCTTCGATGTTCACGGAGCCAATTCCATCAGGAGTCAGGCTCTTGATGGCAACACCGTCTTCTACCCAAGCAAGGGTATCTACACCGGTAACGGAGACGGCAATGCTGGCTCCGACTCCCAGGGAACTTCCCTGGCCCTTGGCAGAGCCGTCCGCCTCATTTTCAAAGGAGGTATCCGCTGCGGCGCTGATGTTCAGTCCGCCGGAGCCAAGGGTCAAATCCGCATTGTTTTCCAACAATGCCAGGGTCTTGGCAGAGCCTACCAGAACGGTAACGGCACCGCCCACACCGATGGAGGCATCGCTATAGCCGGAGGCCGCGGAAACCACCGCCTGGACTTCTGAGGAGTCCGCCGCCAGTTCCAGACCATCGGCACGGATGATGGCGTTCCGAACCACTGCGGAATTGCTGTGCTTGGCCACGTTCACGCCCACGGCTGCGCCTACGGAAACCGCAGAGGAACCTGGGGCAGGCTGTAGGGAGGAAACACCGGGAGTAAACTCTGCCTTGACGGCAATGACCGTTCCCGCTGCCAGAGTGGCAGGAAGCTTTGCAACGTATTTCCCCGCTGCGTTTTTCATGGCCGTCAGGATGGTGGTGGAAGTTCCGCTGGTCAGTTCCAGTTTTACACTGCCGTTTTTCACCTTGTAGCCATCATTGGGCGCGGCGGTAATGACCACTTCTTCCCCGGCATCGACCCGGGAGGACTCTACGGAAATGCTGCCGTTGCGGTAGGTATCCGCCACAGCGATTTGGGCCGCCTTGTCTGCCAGGGTCACAAGGGCCGTAAAGGTAACGCTCTCAGAACGCAAATCCTTTCCATTGAGTGTCGCCGGAATTATGAACTCATAGCTTCCCGCCTGGGACGCCGTGGCTTCCAGCTGTCCTGTGAAGCCCGTTCCGGTGACCTTTATGACCACGCTCTGGATTTTTCTCCCGGCCTGACTGCCGGTATCGGTCATGGAAATGACCACGGTATCGCCTACTGCCCCGGCGTTCACGGAAGCCTGAATATCAGAAGCAGTGGCATTTTGGGCGGTGCTGTCACTGCCCAGTTCCACCGCAACGGTATGCTGCTTGGCGTGGAAATTGGCAATCAGCATAACATCCGCATCGGGCATTTTAAACGTGCCGGTAAAATCCCCGTTCAGGGTGATCGTCTCAACGGTGTCCTGCAACGCCCCGGCGGGCCGGTAGCGCAGGGTCACGTCTACGGAGGTATAGCTTTCATCCGCTGCCGTAACAGTCACGGTCACTTCTTTTCCAACCTGAATAAGGTTCGTGTTGGAAAGGTCTGTTACCGTAACAGTACCCACGGCTGCATCTGCTGTACCGTCTTTCTGCATCTCGGTGGTGACGGTCTTTTCGTTTACCGCAAAGGATGCGCCAATGCGGATCACCGTTCCTGCCACCAGGCCATCCAGCTGTGCCAGTTTCAGATAGTAGTTGCCTTTCTGGTCGCTTTGCAGCTGCACCGTTTCCAGGGTGTTGGGGCCACCGGCTGCGCCCTGCTTTGTATACCTGACCCAAGCTGGAGTCTGGGTGTCATACTGATACCCCTCTCTTGGGGTGATGGCAAAGGCAAACACACCGCTGCCGGGTTTTCCGGAAAGATGGCGAATGGTGCCGTTCTGGGTGCCATCGATGACCAGGGTATTGCTTACAAGGTATTCCCCCTCAATGGCTGCGCCGGAAGCGGCAGGGGCGGCAAAATCAATGTTGACCTGACTGCCCCGCTGAATGCCGAGGCTGGACAAATCCACCTTGTAGGTCTTGGTCGCACTGTCGAAAGCTGCCGCTGTGGTGACACTGTTGCCTGTAGCGTCAACATAGGTAAACTGCACACCGTTGGGGGTGTAGGGAAACGCTGTTGCGGAAGCCACCTTGAGGACGAACAGGCCCTTGGCTGCATCGCTCCGGGTTTCATCCAGGGTCAGGGCTTGCCCCACAGAGGGCTTGATGTAGACCGTGTATTCCGCCAGATACTGTTCCGGCGTGGTTTCGGGAATTTCCTGTCCTCCAGTCTCCGGGCCAGGTGTAGGCTCCTCAGGCTTCTCCACAGGAGAGCCGTCGGCCTTGACGACGGAAGCGTAGCTACCCTCTGCCTTGACGGTGACGGTGCCACCGGCGGTAACGGTGCCGGTGGTGGTAACGGAGGCATCGTTGTCATTGATATTCACGCCCACAGCCAATGCCCCTGCCAGCTGAGAGGAAGCGGCACTGCCCTGGTTCTGGGGGGTGGAAGTCCGGTCGGTGGGAACCGTGGTGCTGTTCTCTAGGGCAAAGCCCGCATTCAGGGTGATGACCTTGGCCCCACCTCTGGCAGCGGTCACGGGAACCCGCACCATGTAAACACCGGTATCGCTGGGGGTGATCTGCTCGGTGACCCGTTCGGATGCTTCCTTATAATAAGTCGTATCCTCAGGAATTGCGGCACCCTGCTCTACAGTGGCTTCCCGGAACGTATCACTCTGGGCATCGTAAGTATAATACTTGCCACTGCCAAATTTGGCCTCCTGAACCGCCCGATAGGAAATATCGTAGCTGGCCGTCAGGGAATTGGTGACCAGTGCATAGTGGCTGGCGGGGTTCACCGTCAGTACAAAGTACTTTCCGGGTTCCGCGTAAAGGGTATCGCCGCTGTTGGCCTTGGCCAGGTCCACGGCCAGAGTACCCCGAAGCTCAAAGTAATCTGCCAACTTGTCCTGGGTCGGTGCGGTGACCATCTTATAGCTGGTGCCTTCCTTTGTATAGTAGGTCTTGTCCTGGGACAGGGTGGTATCTTCCGTTTTGGAGTAGGCGGAGATGTCGCCGTTGTCCGTAAGCTCTATTTCGATTTCAATGCCGCCTGCGGTGGGCTTGCCGTTTTCGCTCTGGTGCTGGGTGTTGTCCCCAGTGTCCTGAGTGCCTTGGGTGGCATCGTCAAACAGGTCGCCAATACCGGCATCGCTTCCCTGCTCCGGCGTTTCCCCGGTGCCGGTAGCCGCCGTGCCTTCCTTAAAGGTCGCCAGGATGGTCACGTTCCGGGTGGGCATTTCGAAGCTATAAGTCACCGTGCCGTCTTCGCTGACACTCTGTACTTGGGGGGTGATCTGGGTATAGGTCTGGGACAGTTCCGGCAGGTACTTGACGATGACGGAATCCACCGTGTAGCCCTTATTGGCTTTTACCTGGAAAGTCACCTGCTCTGCCTTGGTGTAGATACGCTGATCTGTGGGAATCTTCTTGTCCGCCGGAATTTGGTCGGCGGTCATAGGGGTAAACTTGCCGCCCTTATTTATATAGTAGGTCTTGCCGTCTTCAAAGGTCGTTTCCAGGCACAGCTCAAAGGCATTGGCCGAGGAGGGGGCGGTAACGGAACCGTTTTTGGTGGCCTGGGGGGTAATGCTATAGTCCTTGCCGCCGATGGACTGCTGAATGCCCAGGAGTCTGCCAAGGGCCGTGGTGCTGAGGAAATCCATGGCCTGCCCTTTCACCACATCCACCACCACGCCCAGTAGGTCTTTCACACTGGAAGCGGCACCGGCCACGGAATCGGTCTGAGCCGGGTCTTCCCCGTCTGCGTTGCCGGAGGTGATGGCATTGGCCGTACCCCGGAACGGTGCGGTGGCCAGGATGTTCACATCGCCCCCGGCCTGGATGGTGGCCTGGTCCTGAACCTGGGCGGCGCAATTCTGCACAGCTGCATCCATAGCCACGAAGCCGCCGGAGTTGCCGCTCATGTCGCCCTTGGAGGCAGCGGCGGAAACGTTGGCCGTGGCGTTTGAAAGCAGGTTCACATTTCCGCTGGCTTCCAGCTGGGAGGTCCCGCCTACGGTCACACGGCTTTCATTCACGCCCACTGCCACCGCAAAGGATACAGGAAGCTTGCCGGTGGTAGCGGCGGCATTTACGTTCATCTGAGAATCTGCCTGGGCGGTAATGTCACCACCGGCGGTCAGTTTTGCATTGCGAATATCCACAATGGCTTCCGTAATGGCAACGCCTACAGCCAGGGGTACAAAGAGGGCTGCCAGTTTTTCATTGCTGACATCCAGGTTGCTGACGGCGTTGGCCACAATGCTGATGCTGCCCATGAGGGCGGTGATGGCACCGTAGACAAAGGCTTTCGCGGCACCGATTTTCACGTTGATAAAATTGGTGGTTTCCGTCAGGCCGGGGATCAGGTCTATAAGTGCCCGGTCCTGTCTGCTCTGGGCGGTCAGGTTCACGCCGCCGGTAGTCGCCGTAATGGAGGCCTGGTCAGTGACGGTAATGGAGGCGGCGGAATTGAAGTCAAACAGAGAACCGCTGATCTCCCCCGCCACGGGGGCTGTCGTTCCATGGGTGTCCGAGTCGCTGGCCTGGATGGTAACGCTTCCGGCCTCAACCTTGCCGGAGACCTTGACAGTCTTGCCGTCTACGACCAGGTTCACACCGGGAAGATGCATGTCGCCAAGCTCTACATTCCCGCTCCCACCCTGGATGAGCAGGTTGGTCAGGAACAGGTCCTGATTTTCCCAGGAGGCGGTCAAAGCCTTGTCCATGGGTCCGGTGTAGACATAGTTTTTAAAGGAGCTGGGGGTCACGGCTGCAAGGTCTGTAATGTTTTCCGACTGCTTGTTGGTCAAAGAGTCGGTGAACACTTCCACGGAACGGTTTTCAATATCCAGCCGGATGGTGTTTTGATTTCCATTCACCAAAGTAAGGCCTGTTGCGCTGCCGTTTAAATTGCTGCCCTCGGTAAGAGAGCCGGAATACAAGGCTCCTGTCAGGTTCAGGGTGTCTTGCCCCGCCCCGGCATTCAGGGCCACGGTTTTCAGGGCATCTGCCAAAGAGGTATCCAGGCAGATCAGGTCCTGTCCCCCTCCAGCGTTCACGGAAAGGGTGCTGTTCTCCCGGTTGGCCTTGATGCCCCCCAGCAGAACGATCCGGTCGGCACCCGCTCCGGTCTGCACCTGGGCTTTCAGCGTTCCGAAGCTGTGGTTCAGTTGAACGCTGTTGTTGCCGTCGCCGGTGGCCACGTTCAGCTGATTGACATAGTTTTCACTGACACAGGTGGTATACTCCAGCTTGTTGTCGCCGCTGCCCAAGTCCGCCAAAATCTCATAGGAGCCTTGGGCGGCAACCAGGACGGTATCGTCCCCCGCGCCTGTTTGGATACGGATCACGCCGCCCTGGCCACTCTGAGTATCCAACTGCGTATCCGAATTGGTGGCCACGATGCTGTAGGATTCTCCGGAGGCGGAGCCGTACAGATTCAGATTTCCATTGGTGTTGATGGCACCGCCCAGCATGACCAGGCCCGCCAGCACCAGGGAGATGCCGCTGACGTTCACGTCCCCGGTCAGGGTGGCTTTTCCCTCACTGTCCGCGCTGACGGTTTCTTTGTCGATGCTGCCATCGGCGTTCTTTTCGTAGGAATCCTCTGCCAGGATGTACAGCACCAGCTTGCCCGCATTCAGGGCCTCATTGTTGACGCCATTGGCAATGGCCTTTGCCTGGGCATCAGCCTGGGAGATGTTCAGCCCGCCCTGATATTCCCCTGCCCCCACCGTCACGGTCAGGGAGGTGGTGTCTGCGGTAAGGGACTCAAAAGCCTTGTTGATGGCTTTCTGAATGGCGTTCTCCGACTCCGTGACCACGGTGCGGCTGTAGGTGCCGTCGGCTTCGTTTTGAGTCAGTTTGCTTGTCTTGCCCGTGGGGTTCTGCGGTATATCCTCCTGGGCAAGTTGACCGCCGCCCTCCGTAAGGACAGCCTCTACCCGCTCCGGCTTCTTATTCAGGTCTTCATCCTGGTAGGTTTCGGTAACGGTAATGGAGGGTTTGTCATTTTCAAACTGCTCCGGGGTGCCAAGGGTGTTTTCCTCGCCCTTGTTGACCTCTGCCAGGGTGGCTTCACCCTGGGGCGCAGTCCACTCTACGGTTTCTGTCGGGGTCGTCTGGGTACTTTCTCCTGCCCCCGCTTCCCCGCTTTGGGCAGCAGCTCCGGCTGGTGCGGAAACCACCGATGTTTCCGATGCGTTCCCCTCGGTGCCGCCGGAGGCGACTGGGGCTGCCCCAGTGCCATCTTCCACGCCTTGGGTGGAAACGCTGGGCGGCTCCGTCCCCTCAGCCAGGGCCGTTACCGGTACCAGCGCGCAGAGCAGCAGCACACACAGCAATGCTGCCGTGAGCGACGCAAATGGGCTTCTTCTTTTCTGGGTACTTTGTTTCATGTGTATCCCCCCGTGACATTGGCTGCGCCTTGATACGCATCATTCCGGTTGTTCATCCAAATATTCCTTTACCTGGTCCAACAGTTCTTTGGCTTCCGTAACAGCGTTCTCGTCATCCCCCGCGTCAATGGATGCCTGCAAATACGCTGCCGCCGTCAGGTGATCTTCCAGTCGAATTTCGCACAGTGCGGCATTATACATACAAACCGAGGTGTATTCCCCCCGCTCCGCGGATTCCAGGAAGTATTCTACCGCCTGTTCGTCCTTTCCCACGCTCATGGCACAAATGCCTGCGTAGTAGGTGATTTCTGACAGCTGGGCATTCTGTTTTCGTGCTTGCTCAAAGGCCTGGAGGGCGGCTTCGTAGTCGTTTTTTATAAAATAGGAGAACCCAATCCACTGGTTCAGCTCTCCCATCTCTCCATCGGTTCCTCCCTGGGCTTCCATCAGTTCCAGGGCTTTTCCCCCATCCTGAATCACCGCGTCATAGTCTTTCAGAATGTAGTCACAGGCCACCCTCTGTACCCACAGGAGTTTTTCATCGGCATAGCCCGCCCGGATGGCGGCATCAAAGGATTTTCTGGCATCCTCATACCGTTGGGCTTCCATCCGGCACATGCCCAGCATGGCATGGACATCGCCGGTGGGGTCTTCACCGCCCTCCCGCAGATACCGTTCCAGGTCCCGCAAGGCTCCCTCCGTATCTCCCAGGAGGATGCGGCATCTGCCCCGGGCAGCAAGGATATTTACTTCGTAATTCTCGCTGGAAATGGCCTGGGTGTAGCACTTTTCGGCGTTTTCGTAATCCTGGGCACTTTCGTAAAGGCCCCCCAATGCCGCCTGGATCACCGGCTGGGGACCTGCCAGGGACTCATATCGCTTTAGGTCCTTTACCGCCGCCTCCATATTGCCCAGTTCGCTTTCCATCTGCGCCCGGAGAAGATAGGCATCCGGTATGGTTTCATCCAGCTGCAATGCCTTGTCGTAGCAATCCTGGGCCGTTTTAAAGTCCTCTGTCAGGGTAAACAGGCTTCCTTTTCGGAGCCACAGCAGAGCCAGTTCTCCGTCAGAGTCCCCGGAATACAGGTCGATACAGTGTTCCAGGTAGCCAATGGCCTCCTTGTAGTCCCCCTTGGCAATGCTGAGGGAGGCGTAGGTTTCAAACTCCTCAAAGGTCTTGGGCTTTCGCACCGCATTTGTGAGGATTTGCCAGGCCCGTTCCACCGCTGGCTCATTCAGGTAGCCCGTATTGCTTTGCAGCACCTGGGAAGCATATTCCAGGGCAGAACCCGCATAGGCCTTCCGCAAGTCCCGGACCCGGGCCTCCCAGGCAAGCATCATGCTGCCCAGCAGCACCGCCGCCAGGGCAAAGGCCAGAACCCTCCTGCCTGTGCGGTAAGCAAAGGAAAACCGCTCCGGTTTTTCCGCTGTTTGTATACTCAATGTTTCCATGGTCATCACACTCGCCGCGTTTGATTTTTGAAGTTTTGTCGCCCGTTCCCGCTGCCTGTATTTCCGGCAGCACAAGGGCGCAGCGGGATTTTCCGGTAGATGCTCCCCCTGATTTTTTGTTCCGCGCATTGTTGGCTTGTACTTCAAATATAACAAAATAATACCCCAAAAAGCAAGATGGCCCATGGATATTTGGATGTACTCACAAATCCGGGACTCCCTTTTTATGAAATATGTCCAAGCAGCAAGGACAGCCGTTTTCCGCGCAGCGACATCTAAATGTAATTTTCGCATATCTTTTTTGCTTCCCCGGCGGCTCCGGAAAAAGCGACCCAAGCCTCTGTTCTGCCAGCAAAGGCTCCCGGTGAAATTCTGGTCAAGCACCCCTATCTAAGGAAACTTTTTTTGCTGTCCTATAGAGAATGTGGTATACTACCAAAGAAAAGTAGAAATATGCGCTTTTTTCATCGGCATAAAAAGCGTCTTAGAAAGAAGGATCACTGCATATATCGAAAATTTGGGAAGCGGATTTTAGGCATTATCCTTTCCGGTTGCGGTATTGTGACTTTGTCCCCCATCTACCTCCTGGTGGCTTTGGCCATTGTGCTTGACGATCCCGGCCCTGTTTTTTTCCGGCAAAAACGAGTGGGCATTCACAAGACCCACTTTCAGATTCTCAAATTCCGCACTATGCGGATGTGTACCCCCACGATACCCCCACCCACCTTTTGGAAAACCCCCAGCAGTATATTACCCGGGTAGGCAGCATTTTGCGCAAGACCTCCCTGGACGAACTGCCTCAGATTTTCCAGATTTTTACCGGGAAAATGGCGGTGATTGGACCCCGGCCCGCACTGTGGAATCAGTATGACCTGATTGCTCAGCGGGACCTCTACGGGGCCAATGACGTGCGCCCGGGTCTTACCGGCTGGGCGCAGATCAACGGGCGGGACGAGCTGCCAATTGATGTAAAGGCCAGACTGGACGGAGAATACGTCAAAAAAATGAGCTTCCTGTTTGACTGCAAGTGCTTTTTCGGCTCCATTACCGCTGTTTTAAAGCATGAGGGCGTGGTAGAGAAGCCTTATTTCCAAGATGGCATGGAAGCGGTCTGGGAGAACGTAAAAGGTGACGCTGAAAAAACGGCAAAAAAAGAAGGGTTG